>Ga0209512_1000058_pt1 | contig 288363 bp, 292 predicted proteins | sample frozenSSSSmetaG_FD_184142 | JGI IMG/M metagenome (GOLD analysis project Ga0209512, IMG submission 184142) | Glacier valley bacterial and archeal communities from Borup Fiord, Nunavut, Canada, to study Microbial Dark Matter (Phase II) -... | ecosystem: Environmental > Aquatic > Freshwater > Ice... | reverse complement strand
ACTTCCGTACTACCGATGTAACCGGTGCGGTTGAGTTGCCAGAAGGTACAGAAATGGTGATGCCAGGTGATAACGTATCTATCACAGTCACATTGATTGCGCCAATTGCGATGGAAGATGGTTTACGTTTCGCAATTCGTGAAGGTGGCCGTACGGTTGGTGCTGGTGTAGTTGCTAAGATTATTGAGTAATTGTTTTATTTTCAGTGCATCGGTTTAGATGCACTGAGTAAAAAGTTTTATCAGGTAGTTTATTGTAGGTTTATTAAGCGGCAGGCATCAGTCTGTCGCTTCGCTCTTTTGAAAGGCAGTAAAAAATGACAGCACAAAAAATTCGTATTCGTCTTAAAGCTTTTGATTATCGTTTGATCGATCAATCTGCTCAAGAAATCGTTGAAACAGCTAAGCGCACCGGCGCAGTGGTAAAAGGCCCAGTGCCGTTGCCAACACGTATCGAGCGTTTTGATATCTTGCGTTCACCGCACGTTAACAAAACTTCACGTGATCAGTTCGAAATTCGTACACATATTCGTTTGATGGATATCGTTGATCCTACCGATAAAACAGTAGACGCGTTAATGAAGTTGGATTTACCGGCTGGTGTTGACGTAGAAATTAAACTTTAACTGATTCGTAGTATTAGTTCAGCTTCGAGTTTAAATGTAGTGGTTGTAAATTAATGCTGGGTTCGGTATAATCCGCGCTCTTCTACAGAAGTCGGTCAATTGTAATCGACTTTTTAACTAAATAATAAGGATACGATCATGAGCTTAGGGCTTATTGGTCGCAAGGTGGGTATGACCCGCGTGTTTACTGATGATGGCGCAAGCATCCCGGTAACCGTGTTGGAAGTTGTACCTAACCGCGTGACACAGATCAAGACTATCGCAAGCGACGGCTATACTGGCCTTCAAGTTGCTTACGGTGCACGTCGTGCTAGCCGCATTAACAAAGCGCTGACTGGGCATTATGCCAAGACAGGCTCTGCTGCAGGTGCTGGTATACATGAATTTCCCGTAACTAGTGATGTTCTAGCTAATTACACCGCCGGTGCAAATATCACTGTTGATATTTTCCAGGTTGGTCAAATTGTAGACGTGACTGGTACTTCATTAGGTAAAGGCTTTGCTGGTGCTATTAAGCGCCATCACTTTAAGTCTAACCGCGCATCTCACGGTAACTCTAAATCACATAACGTACCTGGTTCAATCGGTATGGCGCAAGATCCTGGACGTGTTTTCCCAGGTAAGCGTATGCCTGGTCACCTCGGTGCTGTTAAAGTAACCACGCAAAATCTGGAAGTTATTCGTGTTGATGTTGAACGCAATCTCTTGCTAATTAAAGGTGCGATCCCTGGTTCTAAAGGTGGTGACGTTGTTGTTCGTCCAGCCATTAAAGCTAAGCTTAAGAAGGGGATGAAATAATGGAACTTAAATTAGTAGAAAAGAATGGCAAGCTCGCTAAAAAAGGCTTAACAGTATCAGATGATACTTTTGGTCGCGAATTTAACGAAGCGCTAGTTCATCAAGTTGTTGTAGCTTACATGGCTAACGCGCGTACTGGTACACGTGCTCAAAAAGGCCGTGATACTGTTGCCCATACAACACACAAACCATATGCACAAAAAGGTACGGGTAATGCTCGTGCTGGTATGAGCTCAAGTCCGATTTGGCGTGGAGGCGGTCGCGCTTTCCCTAATTCGCCTAATGAGAATTTCAGCCACAAGGTTAACCGTAAGGCTTACCGTGCTGGTATGCAAACCATTTTATCTGAGTTAGTGCGTCAAGAGCGTTTAAATGTGGTTGAAGAATTTGTTGTTGCCACACCAAAAACAAAAGCACTGGCAGAAAAGATTAAAGCGATGGGTTACGAAGGCTCTGTGCTAGTCTTAACTGATGGCTTTGATGAAAACCTATATTTATCATCACGTAATTTAATTAACGTGATGGTGGTTGAAGCTCAGTATGCTGACCCGGTCAGTTTAGTGCGTTTCCCTAACGTAGTAGCAACAGCTGCTGCAGTTAAAAAACTTGAGGAGATGTTAGCATGATGACCGCTATAACTAAAACTCAAGACCGCTTATTGCAAGTGATTCTAGCCCCACAAATTACTGAAAAAGCAACTTACATTGCTGATAAGCATCAACAAATTGCTTTTAGAGTGCGTACAGACGCGACTAAGCCAGAAATCAAGGCTGCAGTTGAGTTGGTATTCAAAGTAGAAGTTGAAAAAGTTGCAGTAATTAATGTTGGTGGTAAGGTAAAGCGCGCCGGTAAAAGTGTCGGTAAGCGTAAAGACTGGAAAAAAGCTTATGTAAGCTTGAAGCCAGGCCAAGAAATTAATTTCGCAGCGGCCGAATAAGGAGAGATGAAATGGCATTAGTTAAAGTCAAGCCAACGTCCCCGGGTCGTCGTGGTGTTGTAAAGGTGGTAACACCTGGCCTTCACAAAGGTAAACCACACGCACCGCTGTTGGAAAGTCAAAGCAGGCATGCAGGCCGTAATAACAACGGTCATATTACAACTCGTCACCAAGGTGGCGGTCATAAGCAACACTATCGTTTGATTGATTTCCGTCGTAATAAAGATGGTATTCCAGCGAAAGTAGAGCATATTGAATATGATCCAAACCGTACAGCGCACATTGCTTTGCTATGCTACGCCGATGGTGAGCGTCGTTATATTATTGCGCCACGTGGTATTGCAGCAGGAGCGCAGTTAATTAGCGGTTCTGAAGCGCCAATCAAGATTGGTAATGCGATGCCGTTGCGTAATATCCCAGTGGGTAGCACGATACATTGTATCGAGTTGCAACCTGGTAAAGGTGCGCAGTTGGCTCGTTCAGCGGGTACTTCAGTACAGCTACTGGCGCGTGAAGGCAGTTATGCGCAGTTACGTTTACGTTCTGGTGAAGTTCGCCGCGTACATGTAGATTGCATGGCTACTTTAGGTGAAGTTGGTAATGAAGAGCATTCATTACGATCAATTGGTAAAGCTGGTGCTATGCGCTGGCGTGGTGTTCGTCCAACCGTTCGCGGTGTGGTCATGAACCCGGTTGATCACCCGCACGGTGGTGGTGAAGGTAAAACAGCCGCTGGTATGAATCCAGTCAGCCCATGGGGTGTTAAAACTAAGGGTTATCGTACACGTAGCACTAAGCGTACTGATAACATGCGTATTAGTCGTCGTCCGAGAGGCGTAAGGTAATAATATGGCACGTTCACTTAAAAAAGGTCCATTTATTGATGGTCATTTGGCAAAAAAAGTAGAAGCTGCAGCCGCTATTCGCGACCGTAAGCCAATTAAGACTTGGTCACGTCGTTCTACAATTTTCCCAGATTTTATTGGTCTTACTATTGCGATTCATAATGGTAAGCAACACATACCCGTGTTGATTTCTGAAAACATGGTTGGTCACAAGCTTGGTGAATTTGCGTTAACACGTACGTTCAAAGGGCATGCTGCTGACAAAAAAGCTAAGAAATAGGAGCTGATGATGCAAGTATCTGCAATATTAAAAGGTGTTCATCTCTCTCCGCAAAAAGCTAGATTGGTGGCAGACCTTGTTCGCGGTAAGAAAGTTGATCACGCACTCAATATTCTTAATTTCACACCTAAAAAAGGTGCGGAGATCATTAAGAAGGTTGTTGAGTCAGCGATCGCTAATGCCGAACATAACAATGGAGCTGATATCGATGAATTGAAGGTTACTTCAATTTATGTTGATAAAGGTATTGTGCTTAAACGTATACGTCCACGTGCTAAAGGTCGTGCGGGTAAGATTACTAAACCAACCTGTCACATTCATGTGACAGTCGGTAACTAAAGGATAATCATGGGTCAGAAAATTCATCCAATTGGTTTCCGTCTGAGTGTCCAGAAAAATTGGGCATCACGTTGGTATGCCAATAGCAAAAACTTCCCGGCAATGTTGCAGGGTGATATTAAAGTACGTGCGTTTCTGAATAAGAAACTAGCTAATGCAGCTGTTAGCCGTATTTTAATTGAGCGTCCAGCTAAAAATGCAAAAATCACAATTTACAGCGCGCGTCCTGGTGTTGTTATTGGTAAAAAGGGTGAGGACATTGAGTCTTTACGCGCAACTTTACAAGGGTTAATGGGCGTGCCTGTTCACCTAAATATTGAAGAAGTGCGTAAGCCTGAGATTGATGCAACTTTAATTGCACAATCTATTGCACAGCAACTTGAAAAACGTGTGATGTTCCGTCGTGCTATGAAGCGTGCGATGCAAAATGCAATGCGCTTAGGTGCGCAAGGTATTAAGATCATGAGTTCAGGTCGTTTGAATGGTATCGAAATTGCACGTACCGAATGGTATCGTGAAGGTCGTGTGCCACTACATACATTACGTGCAGACATTGATTACGGTGTTGCTGAGGCTTTAACAACCTACGGCATTATCGGTATCAAAGTTTGGGTATTTAAAGGCGAAATATTTGCCGGTAACGTACAAGCGCCAATTGGAGCAACTACTACACCTGCTGCTGAGCCAGAGAAAAAAGTAAGAAAGCCGAGGGCTAAAGATGCTGCAACCGTCTAGACAAAAATACCGTAAGATGCAAAAAGGCCGTAATAAAGGCATTGCAACTACAGGGAATAAAGTAAGTTTTGGTGATTTTGGCTTAAAAGCAATTGGACGTGGCCGTTTAACGGCTCGTCAAATTGAAGCTGCGCGCCGTGTTATGACTCGTCACATTAAACGTGGTGGTCGTGTATGGATTCGTATTTTTCCAGATCAACCAATTTCTAAAAAACCAGCTGAAGTACGTATGGGTAACGGTAAAGGTAGTACCGAATTCTACGTAGCCCAAATTCAGCCAGGTAAAATGTTATACGAGATGGACGGAGTGAGCGAAGAGCTTGCGCGTGAAGCGTTCCGTTTGGCAGCTGCTAAGTTGCCAATTGAAACGACCTTCATGACACGCCAAATCGGTAGTTAAGGATAAGGAAGCTAATATGAAAGCAGCTGATTTAAGAGCAAAAAGTGTTGAAGAGCTAAATGTAGAGTTAATTGAGTTGCGCCGTGCGCAGTTCTCACTTCGCATGCAGTTAGCAACACAACAATTAACCAAAGTTGATCAGCCAGGTAAAGTGCGCAAAGATGTTGCGCGCGTTAAGCTTGTCTTAGCTGAGAAAGCGAAACAGGCGTAATTATGACTGAAACAACAAAAGTAGTACGCAGCCTTTCTGGTCGTGTTGTCAGCGATAAGATGGATAAAACTGTGACTGTATTAGTGGAGCGTAAAGTTAAGCATCCATTAATCGGTAAAGTTATCCGTCAGTCTAAAAAGTTTCATGCACATGATGAAACCAATAGCTGTAAAGAAGGCGATTTAGTGACAATCATTGAAAGTCGTCCACTTTCTAAAACTAAATCTTGGGTAGTTAAAACTGCTTAAGACACTTAGTTGCGCAATTACTTCTAATAGTAATTGCGTAAGCTGTGGATGCTATATATAATGTTTGGTTTTTCGGCGAGCGACTTATTAAAGTCTTAAGCTCTCGCCCCAATACTGACCGTGGTCTGTCGGCCGTATTAATTACATGATTTACTAGAGCTAATAGATTATTAGTTCTAGTTTGTAATTAAAAGTGGCTGGTGTTGGTTTAACGGATTAAGTTGGAGGTTATTCTCATGATTCAAATGCAATCTCGGCTTGAAGTCGCTGATAATACTGGTGCGCGCTCTGTGCAATGCATTAAAGTGTTAGGTGGCTCTAAGCGTCGTTACGCTGGAATAGGCGATATCATCAAGGTCAGCATCAAAGATGCTGCGCCACGTGGTCGCGTTAAAAAAGGCGAAGTTTACAGCGCTGTAGTTGTGCGTACTGCTAAGGGTGTGCGTCGTCCAGACGGTTCTTTAGTTAAGTTCGACACTAATGCAGCGGTCCTGTTAAATAATAAGCTAGAACCGATTGGCACGCGTATTTTTGGGCCAGTAACTCGTGAATTGCGTACTGAAAAATTCATGAAAATCGTTTCATTAGCCCCAGAAGTATTGTAGGAGCTCACATGAATAAAATTCGCAAGGGTGATCAAGTCATCCTAAATACCGGTAAAGATAAGGGTAAGCAAGGTGCTGTATTAAGCATTCTTGATTCAGGTCATGTTGTTGTTGAGGGTCTTAACCTTGTTAAGAAACACGCAAAAGCTAACCCGATGAAAGGTATTGCTGGCGGCATCATTGCTAAAGAAATGCCTTTAGACATTTCAAATGTTGCTTTATTTAACAGCGCGACCCAAAAAGGTGATCGCGTAGGCTTTAAGACATTAGATGATGGTCGCAAAATTCGCGTATTCAAATCTAATGGCGAAGCAGTGGACGCATAGGAATCATTATGGCGCGCTTAAAAGATTTTTATAAAGACTCAGTGGTTAAGTCAATGACTGAGCAATTTGGTTACACTTCAGTAATGCAAGTCCCTCGTATTGATAAGATTACTCTTAACATGGGCGTTGGCGAAGCAGTTGCTGATAAAAAAGTAATGGAGCATGCGGTTGGTGATATGGAAAAAATTGCTGGTCAAAAAGCAATTGTCACTAAAGCCAAAAAATCGGTTGCTGCATTTAAGATTCGTGATGACTATCCTGTTGGTTGTAAAGTTACACTGCGCCGTGAGCGTATGTATGAGTTTTTAGACCGCTTGGTAACTGTTGCTATTCCTCGTATTCGTGACTTCCGTGGTATTTCTGCTAAATCATTTGATGGCCGTGGTAACTACAACATGGGCGTTAAAGAGCAAATCATATTCCCTGAAATTGAGTACGACAAGATTGATGCAATTCGTGGAATGAACATTACTATTACTACTACTGCGAAAACGGATGCTGAAGCAAAAGCTTTGTTAGCTGCATTTAGTTTTCCTTTCAGGGGTTAAGACATGGCTAAAACCTGTATGACAGAACGCGAAATTAAACGTCGCGCCACTGTAAGTAAATTCGCTGATAAGCGTGCTGCACTAGAGGCGGCAATGAATGATGTTAATAGTTCGCCTGAAGATCGTCTTGCAGCACGCATGAAATTTCAAGCGTTGCCACGTAATTCAAGCCCTGTGCGTCTACGTAATCGCTGTGCTTTAACTGGTCGCCCACGTGGTGTGTTTAGTAAATTCGGTATTGGGCGTAGTAAATTACGCGATTTGATGATGAGTGGCCAAGTGCCAGGCGTCACTAAAGCCAGCTGGTAATAGGAGGATAGATCTATGAGTATGAGTGATCCAATTGCCGATATGTTGACTCGCATTAGAAATGCGCAGATGGTCAATAAGACGGTTGTAACTATGCCTTCATCTAATGTTAAGACTGCTATTGCTAGCGTGCTTAAAGAAGAAGGTTATGTTGAAGACTTCGCAGTGCAAACTGAAGGTAGCAAGGCTACTTTAACGATTAGTTTGAAATATTATGCTGGACGCCCAGTTATCGAGCGTATACAGCGTATTAGCAAACCAGGTTTGCGCGTGTACAAAGGGAGTCAAGAGATTCCTAAAGTAATGAATGGCCTGGGTGTGACAATTATGTCTACATCTAAGGGTGTAATGACAGATCGTAAAGCTCAAGCTGCCGGTATCGGTGGTGAAGTGCTCTGCGTAGTGGCTTAAGGAGAAGCAAATGTCACGTGTTGCTAAAAATCCAGTAGCTATTCCTGAAAAAGTTGAAGTGGTATTAAGTGCTAATTCAATCGATATCAGCGGCCCTTTAGGCAAGCTTTCACATCCACTTACGAGTGCTGTTGTGGTCAAGCGCGAAGGTGAAACCATTACTTTCGTAGCGTCTTCTGATGCACAACATTCGCGCGCCATGTCAGGTACTTTGCGCGCTTTGGTTGCCAATATGGTACACGGTGTTTCGCAAGGTTTTACGCGTAAATTAACACTGGTCGGTGTTGGTTACAAAGCGGCTGCTCAAGGTGCTATATTAAATTTAGAATTAGGTTACTCACACCCGATTAATCATAAAATGCCAGCCGGTGTAACGGTTGTAACTGCAACACCTACAGAAGTTGTGCTAACTGGTGTTGACAAGCAGGTGATTGGTCAAGTTGCGGCGCAGATTCGTGCGTACCGTGCTCCTGAGCCATATAAAGGCAAGGGTGTTCGTTACTCAGATGAAGTCGTCACAATTAAAGAAACCAAGAAGAAATAAGGCTTAATAAAATGAATAACGTAAATAATCGCTTGCGCCGTGCACGTAAAACCCGTGCCAAAATTGCAGAGCTAAAAGTTACACGCTTAAGTGTGCATCGTACAAATACACACATTTATGCGCAGATTATTGCCGAATCTGGCGATACAGTAATTGCTAGTGCTTCAACCGTTGAGGCATCTGTACGTAAAAACCTGAAAAATGGCGGCAACATCGAAGCTGCGATTGTAATCGGTAAATTAATTGCTGAAAAAGCGGTTAAGGCTGGAATTACTACCGTTGCTTTTGATCGTTCAGGTTATAAATATCATGGTCGTATTAAAGCGTTGGCTGATGCCGCTCGCGAAAACGGCTTGTCCTTCTAATTGGTCTGATTGCTAAAGAGGTTTATGATGGCTAGAGAAATGGAACAGCAACAGCAGCAGACTGATGGTTTGCGCGAAAAAATGATTGCAGTTAATCGTGTTAGTAAAACGGTTAAAGGTGGTCGTATTATGAGTTTTGCAGCTCTTACAGTAGTGGGTGATGGCGATGGTGCTGTCGGTATGGGTAAAGGTAAAGCACGTGAAGTACCGGTTGCTGTACAAAAAGCAATGGACGAAGCGCGTCGTGGTATGTTGAAAATCAACTTAACTAACGGTACTTTACATCATGCGGTAACCGGTGTTCATGGTGCAGCTAAAGTTTTCATCCAGCCGGCTTCTGAAGGTACGGGTATTATTGCTGGCGGTGCTATGCGCGCAATTTTCGAAGTAATGGGTGTTACTAACGTTGTAGCAAAATGTATTGGTTCAACTAACCCTTACAATTTGGTGCGTGCTACATTAAATGGTTTAGAATCAATGAACACGCCAGCTGAAATTGCAGCTAAACGTGGTAAATCAGTTGAAGAAATTAGAGGCTAATTATGGCTAATGCAAAAAAAGATGCTTCAAGCATCAAAGTAACGCTAGTTAAAAGTGTAATCGGCCGTATTGAAGCGCATAAAGCGACTGTAAAAGGTTTAGGTTTACGTCGCATGCATCACACGGTTGAATTGCAAGATACACCAGCAATCCGCGGCATGATTAATGCTGTTAGCTATCTCTTAAAGGTAGAGGCATAATGCAATTAAATACAATTAAGCCTGCAGAAGGCTCTAAAAAAGAACGTCGCCGTGTTGGTCGTGGTATTGGATCAGGTTTCGGTAAAACTGCTGGTCGCGGTCACAAGGGTCAAAAATCACGTACTGGTGGTTTTCATAAAGTCGGTTTTGAAGGCGGTCAAATGCCGATTCAACGTCGCCTACCTAAACGTGGCTTCAAGTCTATGACCAAAGCTAAAACGGCACATGTACGTACAAGCGAGCTTGCTTTGATTCCAAATGAAGTTATTGATCTACTGGCATTAAAAGCAGCTAACTTAGTATCTGGTACTGTTAAATATGCAAAAATATTTTTATCTGGTGATGTAACTGCTAAGTTTAATATCCAAGGTTTGCTTTTGACTAAAGGCGCTCGCGCCGCTGTTGAAGCTGCTGGCGGTAAAATCTTAGAAGCTGCTTAAGAGTATAGTTTTGGCACAAGATAGTATTTTAAAAACAGCGTCAAAAATGGGCGAACTTAAAAGCCGCCTGCTTTTTGTACTTGGTGCTCTTATTGTTTATCGCTTAGGTGCGCATATACCGGTACCTGGGATTGATCCTGATGTGCTCGCTAAAGTATTTCAATCGCAAAGTGGTGGTATCTTAGGCATGTTTAACATGTTCTCTGGTGGTGCTCTGTCCAGGTTTACTGTGTTTGCTTTAGGCATTATGCCGTATATTTCAGCTTCTATTATTATGCAGCTACTGGCAGCAGTATCTCCTAAGATAGAGCAGTTGAAAAAAGAAGGTGAGGCTGGACGTAGAGCAATGACAAAATACACGCGTTATGGGACTGTAGTTTTAGCTACATTTCAGGCGCTCGGTATTGCAATTGCTTTAGAAGGTCAGCCAGGTCTAGTGTTAGATCCAGGTATGTTGTTTAGACTTACGGCGGTGATTACTTTAGTCAGCGGTACTATGTTTTTGATGTGGCTAGGCGAGCAGATTACTGAACGCGGCATTGGTAATGGTATTTCAATTATCATTTTTGCTGGTATTGTTGCCGGTTTACCCAGTGCGCTTAGTTCAACTGCAGCCATGGTTAACACGGGAGCTTTTAGTATACCGCTAGCCTTCTTCTTGTTGGTTGCAACGATATTAGTTACAGCATTGGTGGTGTTTGTAGAGCGCGGTCAGCGTAAAATTACCGTTAACTACGCTAAAAGACAGGTGGGTAACAAGGTTTTCGGTGGTCAAACAACACACTTGCCATTAAAGCTAAATATGGCGGGTGTGATTCCACCTATTTTTGCTTCAAGTATTATCTTGTTTCCAGCAACTTTAGCGGGTTGGTTTGGCAGCAGTGAAAGCATGTATTGGCTAAAAGATATCGCCTCGGCATTATCTCCAGGTCAGCCAATTTACATATTCTTGTTTGCAGCTGCAATTGTGTTCTTTTGCTTTTTTTATACGGCTTTACAGTTCAATCCTAAGGATACTGCTGATAACCTGAAGAAAAGTGGTGCATTTATACCTGGTATTAGACCTGGTGACCAAACCGCAAGATATATTGATCGTATTATGGGTAGATTAACTTTAGTGGGTGCTGCTTACATTACGCTGGTTTGTTTGTTGCCCGAATTTTTGATCTTAAAGTTTAATACACCGTTTTACTTTGGTGGTACATCATTACTGATTATTGTGGTTGTAACGATGGATTTTATGACACAGGTTCAATCGCATTTGATGTCACATCAGTATGAAGGTTTACTTAAAAAGGCAAACTTCAAGGGTAATGCGCCCGGTGTTAAATAGTGTCAGGCGTAATAATTTAGTCATTTAATCAAGATATACAGTTTAAGAAGTGATGGAGTTTAAAATGAGAGTTCGTGCATCAGTAAAAGCATTGTGTCGTAATTGTAAAGTTGTTCGCCGTCGTGGTGTTGTACGTATTATTTGTACAGATCCACGCCACAAACAACGCCAAGGTTAATTGAATTATTTAATTAACTACATTATTGACAAATTATATTATTGAAAAATAAGCTAATTGATAATAGTTGGATTAACTGTTAAAATCTTGGGCTTTTCAAGTCTGCAGATTTATAGTTTGCCTAAATTTTGGAGTAGGGTATGGCGCGTATAGCAGGGGTAAATATCCCCAATAACAAACACACTGAAATTGCATTGACTGCAATTTTTGGTATTGGACGTAACACGGCACAGAAAATTTGTGTAGCAGCTGGTGTTTTGGCTACTACAAAAATGAAAGATCTAAACGATGCAGACGTGGAAAAGTTACGTGATGAAGTTGCTAAGGTAAAAGTTGAAGGCGATTTACGTCGTGAAGTTTCAATGAATATCAAGCGTTTAATGGATTTAAACTGCTATCGTGGTGTGCGTCATCGCCGTGGTTTACCAGTTCGTGGTCAGCGCACTAAAACAAATGCGCGTACACGTAAAGGTCCAATTAAGGCAATTAAGCAAGCTAAGTAATCTTTAAAATTTTGGGTTTGCAAATTTAAGTACGATTTATTGGTAAGGAAAGTGCAACATGGCAAAAGCTAATGTACGCGTAAGAAAGAAAGTTAAAAAGAATATTGCAGAGGGTATCGCCCACGTGCATGCATCTTTTAACAACACAATCATCACCATTACTGACCGTCAAGGTAATGCGCTGTCTTGGGCTACCTCTGGTGGACAAGGCTTTAAGGGTTCACGTAAAAGTACCCCTTTCGCAGCGCAGGTAGCAGCCGAAGTTGCTGGTAAATCTGCTCAGGAAAGCGGTGTTAAGAATTTAGAAGTGCGTATTAAAGGCCCAGGCCCAGGTCGTGAATCTGCAGTGCGCGCACTTAATGCAGCTGGTTTTAAAATCACCAGCATTACCGATGTGACTCCAGTCCCGCATAACGGCTGCCGTCCACCCAAAAAACGCCGCATTTAAACTGAACAATAAGTTTAGTTTAGTAGAGATAACAGGAGAATCCCTTGGCTAGAAATTTAGACCCTAAGTGTCGTCAGTGCCGTCGTGAAGGCGAAAAGCTTTTTTTAAAAGCTGAAAAGTGCTTTACAGACAAATGTGCAATTGAAAAACGTAATTTCCCACCTGGTCAACACGGTCAACGTCGCAACCAACGTCTATCAGACTACGGTGTGCAATTACGTGAAAAACAGAAAGTTCGTCGTATTTATGGTGTATTAGAAGCGCAATTCCGTAGCTACTATGCTGAAGCTGACCGCAAAAAAGGTATTACAGGTGAAAACTTGTTACAACTCCTTGAGTGCCGTCTTGACAATGTAACATTTAGAATGGGTCTTGGTGGTTCACGCACTGAAGCACGTCAAATTGTTCGTCACAACAGTATTTTAGTGAATGGTCGTCGTGTCAACATTCCTTCATACCAAGTTAAAGCGGGTGATGTAGTGAGTGTTGCAGAAGCTTCTAAAGCACAATTGCGTATTAAGAGTGCGCTAGTCGCTGCAGAGCAACGCGGTTTTCCAGCTTGGATCGAAGTTGATGTTAAAGCATTAACCGGTACATTTAAAGCGAAGCCACAACGTGATGAATTGCCAGCAACGATCAATGAATCATTGGTAGTTGAGCTTTATTCTAAGTAATTAAGACCTACAACTAAAGTAAGTGTGCTGGCAAATAAGCACACTAGAATAATTGCTCACATAACGATTTTTGTTATGTGAGCTTATTTATGAAATATTAAAAGGTATAACTATGCAAAACAGTCCTACCGAATACTTAAAACCGCGTGTGGTTGATGTAGAGGTTTTATCACCTTTACGTGCTCGCGTAACGCTAGAACCTATGGAGCGTGGCTTTGGCTATACTTTAGGTAACGCATTACGTCGCGTTTTATTGTCTTCTATTCCAGGCTTTGCTATTACTGAAGTTAAAATTGACGGTGTTGTGCATGAGTATTCAACTCTAGATGGCGTTCAAGAAGATGTAGTGGATATTTTACTAAATCTTAAAGGCGTTGCTTTAAAGCTTAATACAAAATCAGAAACTATTCTGACCTTGAATAAATCAGTCGAGGGTGTTGTTACTGCTGGTGACTTCGAAACTGGCCATGACGCAGAGATCGTTAACCCTGACCATGTAATCGCTCACCTAACTAAAGGTGGCAAGCTTAATTTAGAAGTTAAAGTTGAGATGGGTCGTGGTTATCAGCCAGTGCCTGCAAGACAAAAAGCCAATGATGAAGATCGTGTATTAGGTTTCATTATGGTTGATGCTTCATTCAGCCCGATTAACAAAGTTAGCTATCAAGTGGAGAGTGCTCGTGTTGAGCAACGTACAGACTTAGATAAGCTGGTAATGGATGTTGAAACTAATGGTGTGATCGAACCTGAACAGGCTATTCGTGATGCTGCCCGTATTTTAATGGGCCAGTTATCGGTTTTTGCCGATTTAGAAGGCGCACCTAGTGAAGTTGAAGTTAAATCAGCTCCACAAGTAGATCCAATTTTGTTGCGTCCAGTAGATGATTTAGAATTAACTGTACGTTCAGCAAACTGTTTAAAAGCTGAAAATATATTTTACATTGGTGATTTAATTCAACGTACTGAGAATGAGCTGTTAAAAGCCCCAAATCTTGGTCGTAAATCACTAAATGAAATTAAAGATGTACTCGCTACTCGTGGCCTTACTTTGGGCATGAAGTTAGAAAACTGGCCACCTGTTGGTCTCGAAAAAGCTTAGTTGTTAAGCTTAATTAATTAAGTTAAAGAAACCTTAAGGAATTACTATGCGTCACGGTAATAGCAATCGTAAATTAAATCGTACTAGCAGCCATCGTGCAGCTATGTTTCGTAACATGACAGCATCATTGCTGCGTCATGAAGTCATTAAAACTACTCTGCCTAAAGCTAAAGAGTTGCGTAAGTTTGCGGAGCCTCTCATTACATTAGGTAAAACGCCAACATTAGCAAATCGTCGTTTAGCATTTAGTCGTTTGCGTGACCGTGATATCGTTGGTAAATTATTTGCTGAACTTGGTCCGCGTTATCTGACGCGCAATGGTGGTTATTTGCGTGTGCTTAAATGTGGTTTCCGTAATGGTGACAATGCACCGATGGCTTTAGTTGAGCTGGTGGATCGTCCTCAGACTGATGCTGAAGTTGTTGTAGCCGACTAAGTATTAGTCGTGTAATTTCTTAAAGAAAAGGCCAGCTTCTAGCTGGCCTTTTCTTTATGTATAGTTTAAGCCAGAATGGTTTGATACCTGCTTATACTGTTAGCAATATTTCGATATCGTGAGTGCTAAACGGCCAGCTGATTTCTCGGTTTGTGTTTAAGTTTTTCAACACAGGTATTGTGTTGGCATAGCGCTCATACAGTGCTGAATCATCGATAATTTCAACCACTACATATTCAAATTTATATTGAGCGACCAGGCCGGATAGTAATGATTCGGCCTGCTCACATAAGTGACAGTGCGATGTAGACATAAGCTTAAGATTAACGGACATATATTGCGGCTCTTATTTATAAATTTGTATTTGGTTCTTGTGATCATCGACCAGATTACACTAATCTAAACGTCTTCAATTCATATTACCTACATGATTAATGCAATGTCTTACATTTAGCCGTTTTAACTTATGCAGTTATGAGCGCTCGGTGGCATAAGCTTATTGAGTCATTATCATTTTAATTTTGAGCACGTGTTAGAATTGATTAAATTTTTTGAGTAATTTTTTGCATAAAGGTTAGCCGGATGAACGAGCCCGAAAACGTCCAAGATCATCGATCTAAAATAAAAAGTATGATTGAGCGACATAGGCTGGTCGAAGATTTGGTGCGTCGCCAGGATATGCAGCGACATGATTTGGTTGAAAATGTAGTGCATCAGAATAACCTTTCTGAACTACAACGTATGCTTGATAAGCTTGAGCCGGTAGTGATCGCTCGCATACTGGAATCGCTGTCTACTGAAGAGCGCCAGTTTATCTGGGAGCAAGTGGCTGAAGAGCGTAAGGAGGAGATATTGCTGCTGGCTTCGGATTCGGTTCGGGTCGAGCTTGTTTCAGAGCCTAAGCAACAGAACCAAAGTATAGTGATTCGCGTGTTTGATTTGCACGAGGGGCGTCTGCGGCAAATTCCTATTTTCACCCGTGAGGATTTAGCGCAAGCTAAACCGATATGGGTTGATCTGGTAACGCCAGAAGATGAGCAGCTGGCCTGGGCGCGTGAAATTTTTGATGTAAATCTGCCTAACCCTTCAGAACTGACCGATCTCGAAACTAGTGCACGTTTTTATGAAGAAGAAAATGGCGAAGTGCATCTGCATTCAGCATTCTTGCTTGATCGAGATGATGAGTCGCGCAACGTCGCGGTAGCCTTTATCCTTAAAAATGATACCTTGTTTTCAGTGCGTAGTGAGGAGTTACCTGTATTTCGTCTGCAGCGGTTGCGTGCGCGTGCACAGGCTGGTTATGTCTCTGAGGCTAAGGATGTGTTGCTGGATTTGTATGCGGCGGATGTGGAGTACTCAGCGAACGCGCTGGAAGATGAGTACGTCAGGTTGGAAGAAGTAGGACGTCAGGTATTTAGATCGCACATGACCAATGAACAGGCGGGGAAGATTCTTACAGCTATATCCGTTGAAGAGGATCTGAATGGTCGTATCCGCCGTAATGTATTGGATACGCGCAATGCCTTCTCATTTTTAATGCGCAGGAAATTTCTGTCGACCTCCCAACATGAGGATGTACGTGAAATTTTACGTGACATTGAATCGCTAGATGGCCACACCACATTCTTATTTAATAAAATTAACTTCCAGATGGATGCTACCGTCGGCTTTTTGAATGTTAATCAGAATAAAGACCTGAAGCGGCTGACTGTGATCAGTGTGGTGTTTATGCCCATGAATATATTGGCTGGAATTGGCGGTATGTCAGAATTTACGATGATGACCTCAGGTTACGGCTGGCCACTTGCTTATAGTATATTTATTGTGGGTATGTTTGCTATTGGCACATTAACCTATCTCAGTCTGCGTGGTATGGAGCGTCGACGCATCAGAAACCAGCGCGCAGAAAACCACTGATCATGATTGGCATGTGCATTCGCCTATGTGCATAAATCTGTTACTTAATAGCAATAAATAGAGTCTTTTGCATATGAATCAAGATATACAGCATATCTGGCAGGAAATTTTGGTGGATATGTCGACGGCTGCCGCGCTGTGGCAATTGGCAATCATTGCTGCAGCATGCGTATTGGCATGGACTATTAATGGCGCCTTGCGCGCTTATGTGATGCGCAGCGCACCGGAAAATTGGAAGCTTGCCATCGGCGGTATTAATCGCGTCTTGTTCCCACTGTCGACGCTAATTTTTGTGCAGCTGGGGAAACTGGTGCTTGAGTACTGGCAGCATACAAGTATCTTGCTACTAAGCAGCAAGTTGCTGCTCGCTATGGCGGCTATCCGTCTAGTGGTCTATGCCGTGCGCTACATTCTGGCGCCTGGCGGTTTGCTGAAGAGTCTTGAGAATACTATCGCAAGTTTTATTTGGCTGCTACTAGCATTGCATCTAGGTGGACTGCTGCCAGAGTTATTAACAACGCTGGAGAATATTAAGTTCAAAATTGGTTTAAACCAGTTTAATCTGCTGCAGGCGCTGCAAGGGCTTTTTACTATCATTACGGCAATGCTGATCGCACTATGGATTAGCCGTGTGATTGAAAATAAGCTCATGCGTGCACAGCACGTCAATATGAATGTACGCGTAGTCTTAGCCAAATTACTCCGAATTATTTTACTGGCGGTTGCTATCCTGGTTGGATTGTCAGCGGTCGGTCTGGATATCACGCTGCTATCAGTATTTGGTGGTGCCTTGGGTGTGGGTTTAGGCTTTGGTTTGCAGCGTATTGCCAGTAACTATGTCAGTGGCTTTATTCTGTTGCTGGATAAGTCGATGCAGATTGGTGATGTCATCACCGTAGACACTCATTATGGTGTTGTGCGTGAGTTGCGGACCCGCTACCTGTTGCTGCGTAAGTTGGACGGGACCGAGGTCATCATTCCCAATGAAACCTTAATCATCAACCCGGTTGTCAATCACTCATTTTCTGAGCATAAAGCTAGAGTGCAATTAAGCATACAGGTTAGCTATGACAGCGCATTAGAACTGGCGATGCAATTGATTTCAGAGATAGCCAAGCGCCATTCGCGGACTTTAGAAGATCCGGTGCCGGCAGTATTGGTGAAGGGTTTTGGTGAAAGCGGCATTGATTTAATGCTGACGGTGTGGATACCAGACCCGGAAGAGGGTTCAGCCGCACTGCAGTCTGAAATTTATCTGGAGATATGGCGCGCCTTTCAAGCGCATAACATTGTTATTCCCTACCCGCAGCGTGAAATTCGTATAATCGGCAACCTGCCGACTCCGCTGCCGGCGTAAATAGCAGATTAGTCGAGGGCGCTGTACGCGCTTTAATGTAGATAAATCTTAAATACATATTGCATGGTGTCGTTGCTTACAATCATGCAAATTGAAGTAATGACTTCAAGCATAGTCAGCAGGCAATAAAAAAGCCCACAATGTGGGCTTGATTATGACTTAAATAAGGTTCTATTTAAGTTTTGTTTCTTTATACATTACATGCTTACGCACGACTGGATCAAATTTTTTGATTTCCATTTTGCCTGGCATAGTACGTTTGTTTTTAGTAGTGGTGTAAAAGTGACCAGTACCCGCACTTGACTCTAACTTAATTTTTTCGCGCATGATTCAAATTCCTTGTATGACTATATATATCGCTATATAAATTTAGTCTTAGATTTTTTGGCCTTCAGCACGCATTTTTAATAAAACGGCATCAATGCCATTTTTGTCAATCGTACGTAACGCATTGTTAGTAATGCGCATGCTGATCCAGCGATTTTCGCTCTCAACCCAGAATTTGCGATTTTGCAAATTAGGTAAAAAACGGCGTTTTGTTCTGTTATTAGCGTGAGAAACATTGTTACCCACCATTGGCTTTTTGCCAGTTACCATACATACACGTGCCATGGTTAATCTCCAAACTTCTGCTTTTTTCGAAAGACCGCAATTATAGTACGAAAACTTATATTTTCTCAAGCACAATATAAATAAAAATCATGCTTTATTGGCTATTGTTAAAACCTGATTGTAAACAAAGCAATTCTGTACGTTTAATGCGGAAAATTTAATGTTTTCCAGTGCTGCCAAAGCCGCCTTCGCCGCGTTCACTGCTATCAAAATCATCGACAATATGAAACTCGGCTTGCACTACAGGCACAATCAGCAGCTGCGCAATGCGTTCCATCGGATTGAGCTCAAAAGCCGTTGTACCACGGTTCCAGCATGACACCATGAGCTGCCCTTGATAATCAGAATCGATTAAGCCAACTAGATTACCCAGCACGATGCCATGCTTATGGCCCAGGCCGGAGCGCGGTAAAATTAGCGCAGCGTAATAGATGTTATCGATATGTATCGCCATACCGGTTGGGATCAGCGTCGTCTCGCCAGGCTGCAATGTGATCGTGTTTTCTATACAGGCACGTAAATCTATTCCAGCCGAGCCGGCAGTAGCATAGGTTGGCATTTGCTCGTGCAGTCTGTCATCCAGTATTTTTAAGTCGACGATTATTTTCATGATGGTTGGGCTTTCAGCTAATTGTTTGGCGAAGAAGTCAGGATTAGATCATTTATGCTCGGAATTTGCCTGAGCCTGGATCAGCTTGGCGATATGGCTTAATAACTGCTGGGCAAGTTCGGCTTTGGCGGCGCGCGCCAGTGGATGCGCGCCATTTTTATCGAGTAGGGTGATGCTGTTATCATCGCTAGCGATGGCATCGCTGACTAAGTTGGCGACGATCAACGGTAGTTTTTTGCGTAGGCGCTTTTGCTCTGCATATTCGAGCAGGTTTTCTGTTTCAGCGGCAAAGCCAACACAGAACGGCGCATTCGGTAAGCTGGCGACCTCAGCCAGAATATCCTTATTAGCTGTGAGTTGCAGCGTCAGTGCTGATGTACTTTTTTTGATTTTTTGGGTGTGTGCTGCAACCGGGCGATAGTCAGCCACCGCCGCTACGCCGATGAAAATATCCTGTTCTGCTACATGTTGCATGACGCTTTGATACATAGCCTCGGCGCTTGTTGCTGTGATCAGCTTGACGCCTAGCGGCGGTTGAAGTGCAGTAGCTCCGCTGATTAAAGTGACTATCGCTCCCATGTCGGCAGCCGCTTGCGCAATGGCGTAGCCCATTTTCCCTGAGCTTAAATTGGTGATGGCGCGCACCGGGTCTATCATCTCAAGCGTGGCACCCGCGGTTAGCAAAACCTTTTTACCCTGTAACAGTTTGGGCTGGAAGCTGGCTAAGACCAGTTTTAACAAGTCTTCGGCTTCAAGCATACGGCCCAAGCCGACTTCACCGCAGGCTTGCTCACCACTATCCGGGCCTAATATAGTAATGCCATCGGCTTTGAGTTGCATGATATTGCGCTGAGTGGCCGGGTTTTCCCACATTTGTTTGTTCATGGCGGGTGCCACCAGCAGCGGGCAGGCTTTGTTTTCCGTGCCGCGCGCCAAGCACAAGGTCGAGAGCAAATCGTCAGCACCGCCGTGCACCAGTTTGGCAATAAAGTCAGCACTGGCTGGTGCAACCAAAATAGCATCTGCTGTGCGTGACAATTCTATGTGTGGCATACCATTACTAATAGTGCTGTGCCACATGTCGATGTACACCGGCCTGCCTGATAATGCCTGCATGGTGAGTGGCGTGATGAATTGGCAGGCAGCGCTGGTCATGACCACTTGCACGTCAATATGCGCTTTCACTAATAGCCGCACCAGTTCTGCCGCTTTATAGGCGGCAATACCGCCGCTGATGCCTAAAACTATCTGTTTATTTTGCTTGGAATGCATGGTAAATTTTGGGTGATTTTAAAGTATGCAAAGTTAATAGTGGATTCAATGGACCAAGTTTAACATGGCCTAGCGCTTATACGACAGATGTGGCGGTGGCAACATGCGTCTGCAGTAATGCGTGAGCTAATACCAGGCTAATAAAAGGTAAATCATGTGGCGTCGATTCAGAATTGCAGTTTTGCTGTTGATATTGGCGACGGTCGCGCAGCAAGCTTGGTTAGCCAAAGCCGATCTGCACTGGCAGCGTAGTTTATATGTGGCATTGTATCCGGTCAATGCTGATGGAAGCGCACGCGTAAGTGAGTACTTACAAGGCTTGCAGCGTGCCGACTTTGAAGCGGTAGCGGCCTACTTGGCACAAGCCGCCGCACCCTATCATTTGGGTCTGCGGCGGCCGCTAGAGCTGCAGTTAGGCGCGGCGGTCAAGGCCATGCCGCCGGCTCCGCCGGCGGATAAAAGTCACTTGAGTACTATTATCTGGAGCCTTAGATTCAGATTGTTTGCCTGGCGCCATAGCCCTGAAGTCAATGTGAAACCAGATATACGCTTATATCTGCTCTATTACGATCCGGCTACGCAGCCGCAAATGAGTCATTCCACGGCGCTGAGTAAAGGCCGCATCGGCCGCGTTAATCTGTATGGCGCTCGCGCTTATGCTGAGCAGAATTTAGTGATTCTGGCGCATGAGTTGCTGCATACCCTGAACGCGACCGATAAATATGATTTAAGCAATAGCCTGCCCATTTATCCGCAGGGTTTTGCTGAAGCCGATAAAACGCCACTTTACCCGCAGGATTTTGCTGAGTTAATGGCGGGTCGGATTCCTGTGAACGCTACGAAAGCGCGCATTCCGGCAAGCCTGGAGCAAACCTTGATCGGCCAGACTACTGCCACTGAAATTGGTTGGTTAAAATCTACGGAGGGTGACTGATGGCGATTACCGATTGGCCTGCGGCGGAGCGTCCGCGCGAAAAACTATTGCAACAGGGTGTGAGCGCATTATCCGACGCCGAGCTACTGGCAATTTTTCTGCGCGTAGGAGTGCGCGGAAAAAGCGCAGTCGATTTAGCGCGAGATTTGCTGACGCAATTTACCAGCTTAAACGGCATTTTTGCGGCATCGCAGACTGAGTTGACCTTAGTCAATGGCATCGGCACAAGTAAATACGCGCAGTTACAAGCCATTTTTGAAATGAGTCGGCGAGCGCTCAGTGAACAAATGCAAGCAAAAGATCACCTGAGCTCACCCCAGCAGGTGCGTGACTATCTGTGCCTGAAGCTAGGCCATTTAAGCCGCGAGGTATTTATGGTGCTGTTTTTAGACGCGCAAAACAGGATAGTCACTACTGAAGAAATGTTCAGCGGTACGCTGACCCAAACCAGCGTCTACCCGCGTGAAGTCGTGAAGCGCGCGCTACAACATAATGCTGCCAGCGTAATTTTTGCCCATAATCATCCTTCGGGTATTGCCCAGCAAAGTCAGGCCGATGAGCTGCTGACACAGCAGTTAAAACAAGCGCTGGCGCTGGTCGATGTGCGTGTGCTCGATCATTTTATTGTGGCCGGCAATAACAGCTTGTCATTTGCTGAACGCGGATTGTTATAAACATTATTGATAAAGCATAGAATGCTATTTTTGCTACATACACTAATATTAGGGAATTTAGATGGTCGTTGATAATGCACTCTGGCTAAATTTGGCGGTCGCTTTAGGCATTGGCCTGTTGATTGGGGCGGAGCGTGAACGCAACAAAGGTGCCCAAGGTGATCGCCCGATCGCCGGTATTCGCACCTTTAGCATTGCCTCCTTGCTCGGCGCGATTAGTATCTCGATCAATTTCTGGCTGCTGCTGGCGGCATTGCTGTGTGTGACCGTTTTTGCCGCCAGCGCTTCTTTTATGCGCCGCGATGAAGATCTTGGACTGACGACCGAGGTCAGCCTGGTGTTTACGGTTATTCTGGGCGCGCTGGCGATGACGGCCGCAGCGTTGGCGGCAAGCCTTGCAGTAACAGCGGCGATACTGCTTGCCGCAAAAGAGCCTATCCATGGTTTTGTGCGCGGCGTGATTACCAAAGATGAAATGATTGATTTCCTTATTCTGGCAGCGGCAACACTGATCGTGTTGCCATTAGTACCGAATGCGCTGATCGGACCATTTAATGCGATTAATCCACGTAATCTGTGGCTGGTGGTGATTATGGTGATGTTGATCGGCGCGCTTGGACATCTGGCGTTGCGCTTGCTGGGTCGGCGTATTGGCCTGCCCTTGGTTGGACTGGTATCCGGTTTTGTGTCGAGTATTGCGACCATAGGCGCCATGGGTGCGAGTGCGCGTAAAACACCGGAGCTGATGGGTTCTGCCGTGGCCGGCGCGGTACTGTCGAGTTTGTCTACTATTGTGCTGATGACGCTGCTATTGGCCGCCATACACCCACCGACATTGCTGGCGTTGGCGTTACCCATGCTGTTTGGCGGTGGTTCAATTGCAGCCTATGGCTTGATTGTGACCTTAAGCTCTTTACGTGAAAACAGCGCCGAAATAGACAAACCCAGCCGCTCGTTCAGTGTTAAAACTGCGCTTACTCTGGCGGTAGTGATTGCGCTGGTGCTGGTGGCTTCAGCCGGGCTTAAGTTGTGGTTTGGCCAGGCCGGGCTGGTAATTGCCTCGGCGCTGGCCGGCTTAGCCGATGTGCATGCCGTCACCATCTCCGTGGCCTCGCTTGAAGCTGCAGGGAAAATTAGCGCCGCCAGTAGCGCTATTCCTATTTTGGTGGCTTTCTCGGTGAATTCGGCCTCAAAAGCAGTGATGGCGGTGGTCAGCGGTGGCCGAAAATTCTCACTTCAGGTGACCATAGGCTTAGTACTGCAGGTATCAGCCACTTGGCTGGGATGGTTGTTGTTTTAGATGCGGATCAATATTTGCTGTTGCGGATTTTTGCTAGCGGCAGGATGCAATAGCTAGCGCAGCCAAGCCGATAGTAATCGCACATATTGCTATGCCAGCTGCAGTGCTGCCAGCCGTGCATATAAGCCGCCTTGTTCACGTAGTTGCGCCGGGCTGCCAATTTCGACGATGCGCCCGTTTTCCATCACAATAATGCGGTTGGCTTTTTGCACGGTGCTTAAGCGGTGCGCAATCATCAGCGTTGTGCGGTCCTGCATGGCGGCGTTCAGACCTTGCTGCACCAGCACTTCAGATTCCGCGTCGAGTGCGCTGGTAGCTTCGTCGAGCAGCAATATAGGTGCATCTTTCAGAATCGCGCGGGCGATGGCAATGCGCTGGCGCTGGCCGCCAGATAAGCGCGTGCCACGTTCACCGAGAAAGGTATGGTAGCCCTCGGGTAATTTGCTGATAAATTCGTCTATCTGCGCCGCTTTGGCGGCAATAATGACTTCGGCATCGCTGGCGTCGGGTTTGCCGTAACGAATGTTCTCCAGCGCATTCGCAGAAAATATCACTGCATCCTGCGGCACGGTAGCAATGCTGTTGCGTAAGCTGTTCAGACTGAGCTGATTAATATTTTGCCCATTGATACTGATTTTTCCGTCGCTTAATTCATAGAACCTAAGCAGGCATTGAAACAGCGTGGTTTTGCCCGCGCCCGACGGCCCGACCAGCGCAATCGTTTCGCCGGCTTCAATCTGCAGCGACACCGCATCTAATGCGGCCATCTGCGGCCGCGACGGATAGTAAAACACGATGTTTTCAAAGCTGATGCTGGCATGCTTCGGGTCAACCAGCGGCAACGGTGTTGCCGGTTCTTTGATAGTGGCATCGGCGTGCAGCAGTTCGAGCAGGCGCTCGGTGGCGCCGGCGGCACGCATCACATCGCCCCAGACTTCGGCCATGGTGCCAACAGCGCCAGCCACCATCATCGCGTACAACACAAATGAGGCGAGCTCGCCGCCGCTCATGGTACCTGCACTCACTTGGCGCGCACCGATCCATAGTACAAAAATAATAGTACCTAATACCGCGCTGACCATCAGCATGGTGAGCATGGCGCGAACCTTGACGCGTTTTAAGGCTGTGCTGAAACCCAAATCTGCGCTTTTTGTATAGCGTGCAATTTCGTGATGTTCCTGCGTATAGGATTGCACCGTCGGCATGGCGTTGAGAATTTCTCCGGCCATGGCCGAGCTGTCGGCAATGCGGTCTTGTGATTCACGCGACAGCTTTTTGACCGAGCGTCCAATCACGATAATCGGCAATATCAGCAACAGCATCAGGCCGATGTTGATTGAAAACAGATAGAGGTTGGTGACCGCAAGCATCACCATGCCGCCAATAAACTGGAACAGGCTGCGTAAACCCATCGATACCGAGCTACCGACCACGGTTTGAATTAGCACGGTGTCGCCAGTCAGGCGCGACAGCACCTCGCCGGTTTGTGTGGTTTCAAAGAACTGCGGTGACTGCGTCATGACGCGCGCATAGACCGCGCTGCGCAAATCGGCGGTGACGCGTTCGCCCACCCAGGAAACGGTGTAATAACGCGAGGCGATCATCAATGCCCAAAACAGCGCCAGCGCGAACATAACCAGAAAATGGCCATTCAAGCTTAATGCACCGAGCAGGCCGCTGTCGCTGCTAGCTTCACCTTTGCTGACAAAACCAAAGTCAATCAGGTTGCCAAATGCGAGTGGCACCAGCAACAGTGTGGCTGAACCCAGGCATAGCAAGATAAAAGCCAGCACTACCCGACTGCGATACGGGCGTAAAAAAGGCCATAAATTAGCCAGTGGCGCGAGTTTTTTGCTGGGGACATTAACGGGAGTGAGGCTGGGAATGCTGTTGCTGGATTGCATGACGTCTGTCGCAGAATAAAGAAAAACAATAGTAGCATCGGCAGGCTGCTGTCGCTTAGGTTCATTCATGATTCGTCTAATTCTGTCCTGAGTCTGATTTCAGCAGTCAGCATAATGTTGCTGCGGTTTTAATCGCTAGTGCAATACGCTAATTTTTAGGCGTAGCCGCAAGCATTAAAATGCAAACATGGGCTGAGTTTTTAGTAGCCAGCTTCCAGTCTGACTTATAATCATGTGACTCTATCCGGCCTCATCATTATCATGCATAAGACTTTAAAAGCCATTATCTGGATTGCGGTCGCGCTGTTTGGCGCCACGGCTATCGGTGCCATTGCCCTGCATCGCGGTGAAAGTATCAGTGCTATGTGGTTTATTGCGGCAGCGGCTTGCGTCTATGCCATTGCCTACCGTTTTTATGCGGCATGGATTGCCGCCAGCGTATTGACAATAGATGAAACCCGCGCCACGCCGGCTGAGCGTTTAGATAATGGCCGTGATTTTGTGCCGACCAATAAATGGGTAGTCTTCGGCCACCATTTTGCCGCCATCGCCGGCCCCGGCCCGCTCATCGGCCCAACCTTAGCCGCGCAGTTCGGCTATTTACCCGGCACCTTATGGATTTTAATCGGCGCGGTATTGGGTGGCGCGGTACAGGATATGGTCACGCTGTTTTTCTCAACACGGCGAGATGCGCGCAGTCTAGGGCAAATGGCGCGCGATGAGATTGGCCCGATTGGCGGCGCGGCGGCGCTGATTGGCACCTTGTTAATCATGATTATTCTGATTGCGGTGCTCGGTTTGGTGGTGGTGAATGCGATGAAGCATAGCCCGTGGGCGACCTCTACCGTGGCGGCAACGATTCCGATTGCGATGCTCGTCGGTTTTTATATGCGCAATTTCCGTCCGGGCCGGGTGTTAGAAGCGTCTATGCTCGGCGTGGTGCTGCTGTTGCTGGCGGTAGTGGGTGGTGGCTGGATCGATCATCAGCAGGAGTTGCGCACCTGGTTTGACCATGAAGGCCTAACGTTGGCCTGGGTGATTATTGCCTATGGCTTTGCCGCGGCGGTGATGCCGGTATGGCTGCTGCTGGCGCCACGCGATTATTTGTCGACGTTTGTGAAACTCGGTACGGTGATGTTGCTAGCAGTGGCGATCATCATCTTGCAGCCGCAGGTGCATATGCCGGCATTGACTCAGTTTACCGACGGCAGCGGCCCGATTTTTGGCGGCAAGCTGTTTCCATTTGTATTTATTACCATTGCCTGTGGTGCGATTTCTGGCTTTCATGCGCTGATAGCCTCCGGCACCACGCCCAAGTTATTGACGAGTGAACGTGATATCCGTCTGATCGGTTATGGGGCAATGCTGCTGGAAAGCTTTGTGGCGATGATGGCGATGATCGCCGCCACCGTGCTTGAACCCGGTGTGTTCTTTGCCATCAATAGCCCTGCTGGCGTGGTCGGCTCGCAGGCGGTGGATGCGGTTGCCAAAATCAATAGCTGGGGCTTTGCGGTGACGGTCGAGCAAATGCAGCAGCTGGCCACAGACATGGGCGAAACCAGCCTGTTTGCACGTACCGGCGGCGCTCCGAGCTTGGCGGTGGGCATGGCCAGCATTTTTGGCAGCGCTTTCGGTAAAGGCATGCTCGCGCTTTGGTACCACTTTGCCATTATGTTTGAGGCGATTTTTATTCTGACCACGCTCGACGCTGGCACTCGCGTGGGCCGCTTTATGCTGCAGGATATGCTCGGTAATATTTGGCCGAAAATGGGCCAAACTTCATGGATGCCATCGGTTATTTTCACCAGTGGCCTCGTGGTCGCCGGTTGGGGTTATTTCTTGTATATTGGCGTGATCGACCCCAATGGTGGCGTGAATATTCTATGGCCGTTGTTCGGCATTTCGAACCAAATGCTCGCCGCCATTGCCCTATGTGTAGGTACCGGTATTCTGGTGAAATCAGGTAAGTTTAAATATGCATGGGTGACCGGTTTACCCTTGGTCTGGCTGTTAATCGTGACCTCAACAGCCGCGTGGCAAAAGATTTTCAGCGACGATATTCGTATCGGTTTTTTGGCCGCGGCCAATGATATGTCCACCAAGCTAGCCAGCGGCATGTTGTCGGCAGAAAAAGCCGCGGTAGCGCCGCAGCTGATTTTTAACCAGCAGCTCGACGCCTATCTCACCATGTTTTTTGTGGCGGTGCTGTGGATCGTGATTTTCGATACGGTCAGAATGATGCGCCGCCACTTTGCCGGCAAAGCGCTATTACCGCTGACAGAAGTTGCGCATGAACCCAGCCGTTTGGTAGAAAACTGGGTCAGGGATTAACCAAATTTTGCTCGAAGCTGATTAAGTACTCTTAATTAAGTACAAAGGTGGATCAATGATTAAACAAATTAAGCTGTTCTGGCAAACCATCCGTCGCTTATCGGGCGATGACGCCTATGAGCAGTATGTGATGCATTATCAACAGCACCTCGCTGACTATAGCGCTAATCAACGCGTTGCTGAGCAAAGTCTAGCTGCAAATAGTCCAGTCGAGCAGCCGGAGCTGCTCAGCCGCGAAGCTTTTTTTAAACAGTGGCAAGAGAATAAGTGGACGGGGATAAAGCGATGTTGTTAGCACCAGTTTTTAGCGAAAGCGATGTGTCGCGCATTATAGAAATGGCATGGGAAGACCGCACTGCATTTGAGGCTATAGAAGCGCAATTTGGTATTAATCAGGATGGCGTGATCAAGATCATGCGTGCCAACTTAAAACTGAGCTCGTTCAAACTGTGGCGCGAGCGCACGCATGGCCAAAAAACCAAACATCTGCAGCTTAGAAGCCCTGAAGTTACGCGCCATAAAGCTAACCATCGCGTTAAACAGTTTTAGCTGTTATTGCTTTGAGTAGGCAATAACAGCGCAGTTTAGCCAGCAAGCTGTAGCAAATGTTAACTGCGACCGAACTTGTTGTTAGCCGCCGCCCAGTACATCCAGGCGCCTAATACCACCATCGGCAAGCTTAGCCACTGCCCCATGCTTAAACCCATAGACAGCAGGCCTAGATAATCATCAGGCTCGCGCGTAAATTCTGCTAAAAATCTGAAGCTGCCATAGCCGATTAAAAACAAGGCGGAAATCGCGCCGGTGGCCCTGCGTTTAGCCGAGTAGATCCAGAGTGCTAAAAACAGCACGATACCTTCGAGTACAAATTCATAGAGTTGCGACGGGTGGCGTACCAGGTTATCGACTTGTGGAAACACCATGCCATAGTCGGCCGTGGTGACGCGGCCCCAGAGTTCGCCATTGATAAAGTTGCCCATGCGGCCAGCGCCTAGGCCTAGTGGCACTAATGGTGCGACAAAATCCATGATGCCCAGCCATTTCAGCTGATATTTACGCGCAAAAATCCACATGCCGGCGAGTACACCTAAAAAGCCGCCATGAAAGCTCATACCGCCTTGCCATACCGCCAGTATTTCCAGCGGGTGATCAATGAAATAGGAAAACTGGTAAAAAACTACATAGCCCAAGCGGCCGCCTAATATCACCCCTAAAGCGCCAAAAAACAGAGCGTCATCTAGCATGGCATCAGTCCAGCCATGCCAAGTGCGGTATTTAATTTGCCATTTGCCTAAGCCTAAAAAGGCCAAAAAGCCGATTAGATACATTAGGCCATACCAGTGAATGCCAAACGAACCGAGATGAATTGCAATAGGGTCAAACTGTGGGTGTACGTACATGAGGCGGATAACCGATTGAAGTGAGCCTAGATTTTACCTAAGTTTTCATAGATGGAGGTTTAAATAAAAAAAATGCTGACCTGGCATTTTCAGCTATGCTGAAATTAAGCGGATATTTTTTACTGCGCGTGCAGTCAGTTTTTTGCTGCAATATCGCTGCATGGGCCTGTCGCTTAAGGCCAGCATTCACCCAGCTGCCACTGCAGCTATGCTGGTTGTGAGTGTTTACTTCGCGGCATCAATCATCTGTATTGTTTTCGCTTCAACCTCTGCCGCTACTTCAAGTAAGGTTGGATCTTGCGATAGAGCGCTAAGCATCGCTAATGGTTTAATCAGGCCGATTTTGGTTTGATTGTGTTCGGTGTAAACCGAGATACGGCAAGGTAGTGCCATGTTAAGACGCATGTCGCTGGCTAATACCTTGGCTGCCTGCCCCGGATTGCATACTTCAAACACCTTACATTCCTCGGCAAAGGCAATGCCTTTAGCGCGCAGGGTGGCGCCTAAATCGTGCACATGCAGCACGCCAAAGCCATGCTTGGCTACCGCGGCTTCAAGGTCGGTTGCGGCCTCGGCAAATGATTTGTTGCTGTCTGCGATGTAGTACATGCTGCACCTCGATTGTTAGGGTTGGATAAATTTTAGGCTAACGCAATTTTAAGAATAGAACAATAAGTGATGGCACGTTATGCCGACGCTGATTGCAGATTTCAGGGCTGCAATATAGCCCGCCACGCCTTGAGCTTTGCCGCAAATGGCAGGGTGGCATGGGCGGGGCTGGTTGAAGGCAGCCGTAGCAGACGCATGCTACTGATATCAAGTTCTGCGGCTAGCTGGCTACGAAACAGCACTTCTGCTTTCGCGCCATTAAAAAATATCTGTGTGATCTGCGGCTGGCTGCGGAAAAATGCAACAAAGTCGTTGGCAACTGCCGATTCGCGCTCAATGCTGGCATCTAAACTACCCTGGCGTGAGCAAGACTGTAAAACATCCCATAGTGCAATATTGGCTGACTTGAGCGCCGCAACTTTGAGGGTATACGGCGCAGACGCATCAAACTGCAGCAGCTCGGCCATAATGTGCCAAAAGGCATTCTGCCGGTGTGCATAATATTCGCCAGCTTGGAGTGAGGCGATGCCGGGCATGCTACCGAGTATGAGTATGCGTGCCCCCGGATCGGCTATCGAGGCAAAGCTGTGAACTGGGTTTGAGGCCATAATGGTGTCGGTCGCTGTTGAGTCGAGTCTGATGCCTTAGCTCTGCGCCGGCATTGTAGTTTGCGGCTCCAGGCGATCTTCCCATTCACCCATATAAGCCGCAAATGTATTGGTCGACTGCTCTATGCTAAAGCGCAGGCTAGTGCCGAGCTGATCAACACAGGCAAGTGCGCTAGTTTTGGACTCGGCATGCTGATTGGCTGGCTTTAACATTTCAGCTGCCAAACCATTGCGTAATTCAGTAAAGCATGAAGCCTTAGCTTTTTCAGCCAACTCTTTGTTTACGAGCATCTCACGCGAATGGCGACGCGTTTCCAGCAACACCGAAGTTTGCAGGTAGACCACATATAGCAGAAACAGCAGGCTAATAACAACCACTAGTCCGAGCATGACCATGCCTAGCGGCATTTTTACCATGGACACCCCCGAGGATAAATCTGTCGGTGTCACCAAGACGTTCCAGTTCAGTGCGGTGAACGCAGCAATGATCGACAAAACCATTATTATTAAAAGGCTGGGTAGTTTCATGCTTAATATCCTTTTGTAAGGTGCTGCTAGTGATATCGAAAAACTAGCGATAACCGACTACTAGGGTGAATATGCATGCAGAAAATCTGCGCTGAAATCATTGAACATCCGGCAAAATGATCCCGTAAAGTTTACCCCACGCCACAAAAATCGCAAGGCGCGGCTGCATTGACTTAATCGATGGACTGGCCTCAACTCGATCGTACTAAACCAGTCGTATTAACCCAGTCGTATTAACCCAGTCGTATTAACCAGGACTGGATAGTTTCAGGCAAACAATGCCGGCGACGATAATGGCAATACTTGCCAAGCGAGCTGGACTTGCCACTTCGTCGAATAAAATTATGCCCATGATGGCAGTGCCGACAATGCCGACGCCGACCCAGATTGCATAAGCGCTGCTGACTGGCAGTGATTTCATGGCAATACCGAGTAAGCCTAAACTCAGTAAAATTGCAATTGCCGTGCCTATGCTTGGCCACAGCCGCGTAAAACCTTCGGTGTATTTAAGGCCAATGGCCCAGCCAATTTCAAACAGTCCTGCCGTTATCAGAATTACCCAGTTCATTATCTATAGCGCCTAAATGCAGGGTCGTCCCTGATAAAAATAGAGCAGTGAGGTCGTCCTCGGTTTTTAGTATGGCCTAAGTCAATTTAAATGCCTAATCGTCATCAACATCGTTGTTGTCTGGCGCTTTCTATTTTTACTCATACTGGCTAATGGCACGCATATGAGGGGTTTGATCAGAAAAACTGCACAGGCGCTGTGGGTAGCTCATGTGAAAGACAAGCAAGAATTGGTGCAACTGAAAACGAATGATAACGCCTGATATATCAGGAGAAAGTTAGAATCTAACTGCTTCAGTCAAACATCGGAGCTAGCAAGAGCAGGCCGCTGTGGGCTATGCTAGCAGGTTAGGGAGTATTCACTTTCGGTAAGATTCGTCATCGTCGGCCAATGCATAGTCACCACGGTTAAATGCCGCAATGACGGCTGCGGCGTCGCTAGCATGGGCCGTTGGCACGAGAATGCGCACGCCACCCACGGCAATGGCCAGCAGGTAGTTGGCCTGTATTAGGTTGGCATCAGCAACAACAGCCGCTATGCCCGCCGCCTGTAAACAACCGGCCAGCAGATAAGCGTCGGTCGGGCTTAGCAACTGCGCCACGGTGGCAAAGCTGCCTGCGACCATAGCGTGCTCGTCAGTATTTTGATTGTGCATATCCTGTTCGGCCATATGTTGTTTGCCTAGATCAAGTTCTTCTGCGTTCAAACCCAGACTGCTGCCTATGCGCTTGCCGCGCTATGGCACACGCTCAGTCGCAGAAAGTTTCTGGCCGACGCTGCCCGCATAGAACACAAGCAGTTTTACCGGCACAGTACCGACATTGCTGCCATGGTGCAGCGTGTTCATCACCTCAGCAAATGCGTCGCCAGACTTAAAGCGTTTAAACGTGCCGTTTTTTAACTGCACCTCCAGTTCACCTGCCATCACCATGCCAAACGATGGCACCGGGTGCAAATGCCAGCTGGTTTCACCACCAGGAGCAATCTCTATGAGCATGCCGGTTACTTCTGCCTCACCCGATGGATATACAATCGGCTGTCCATCCCAGCTAGTTGTGGTCTGCAGCAGTGTTGTTACCTTAACCGCTGCAGACGCGTCAAGCGCCAAAGCCGTTTGCGGCAAAATCATTGTCAGCAACAGCGGAAACATTAGTTTAAAAATTTTCATCTGAACCCTGACTTAACTTAGATGGAGTTTTGTAGTTTACGCAATTGTATTTGAGTTAAGGCGCAGGCTTTAGTTCGTGGCGCTTGATGGCCGGCTTAGCCTATGCCATTGCACTTATTTTGCGACATCAACGAAACGGTAAGTGGCATGACAGGCAACACAGTTATTCATCGCTGTGCTTATCTGCCTAATGGTGTGCTGACTATTTTTCAGTTTTTCAGCGTCAATGGCAATTTCATCGAATTTTTGCCGTGTATCAAAGCCTATCTTTTTCATTTCAACCGGAATTTTTCTAAACAACGAACCTGGCGTTGCCGCTTCTGCTGCCATGCCAGATGATCTGGCTATTGTGGCCACAGTTGCAAAATCTTCCGCAGACACCGCTGCCAGCATAGCCTGCGAATTTTGTAGCCATGTTCGCATTTCAAGTAACAAGGCATTGCGTTCGTCTTTGCTCAGTTGCACCGCCAATCGCCCATCATCAGAAGGTTGAACTTCACCTACGCTGAATTTATAGGTAAACATCGCCACAATAATTGACAAAATGGCGACTAAAGACCAGCTTAATTTACAAGATTTCATGATCATTCCTTCTATAAAGATTTTTTGTTAATGCTCTTTAACAACGCATTAGGGTGCTGTTAGCCAAGAAATATCAATTTTTCAATGATTAGCCGCACAATCTCGTAAATACAGATTGATTAGGTTTTGATACGGCATGTCAGCCTTATCGGCCATTTGTTTGAAATAGCCAATAACATCTTCGCTTAAACGCATAGTGACCGGTTTTTTGAGTTTAGTCGCATAAGGGTTTTTGCCAGACTTCATTGTTGCTAAATCATATTAAGTTTCACGGCTTATTGACCTTGGCAACAGCAATAGGGGGCAAATCACAATTAATTCTGTGGAAATGACGTGGTCTGTTCCCTATTATTTGCTTTTTAAATTGCCTAACGTAGAGCTAACCGGCGCTGCGCGGCTTTATCGCGCAGCGCCCAGCGACTGGAGGGAGCGAGGTTGAGCTGCGGGTTATGCCTCATCGTAGTAACCATCCCACCAAGAGCTTGTGTCAACGCAAAGTGTGTCTTCGATTGCCTCCAATTCAGCTGGATCTTCCACATGACTTTGCAGTTCGCAACTAAAAGGAAAGGACTCACTTCCCGTCGCGCCCTCCCCGCGGCGTAGGTCGCCGTTGGAGCCCCATTGAAGTTTAACCCCCATAGTGCCGGATGCTCGCAGGTGAATGAACTCGCTGCAAACCCTTGTGACGGTTACCTCTTCCACATCGATTTCATCGACGCAATGGTGTGACGCCAACTCATCTATTGTGATGATGGTTTCGCTAATTGCGAGAGCCACCACCTCTTCGTGAATCTGGGCCTCTATCGCTTGGGCTAACTGAGCACGACATTGGTTCGCAAGCCCAAGAACGCTAAACAACGAATCGATAGCAAGCGCAGCTTCTGCCGAAGCGCGAGATGCATCTATACCAAACGTACCTTCGTTTACGTGGGTATATTTGTTCAGTTTGTTGATCGCACTAATGAGTTCTTTCTTCTCGTCCAAGACATCAATCTCTAAGGTGTCTGTTACGTAGTCATTTGTTAAGCCGCCCTGAAGAACGTAGCTTATTGCGTGAGCGCGAGTGATGCCGGTTCTAGATGTTTTGTCGGGTACGTACCAAGTGCAGGCCTTAATTTCAGCGTCCGGGGCCAGGTCGCTCAATACGTGCCGAACAAGTTCGCGATATCCAGTACAAAAGTTGTTGAAGGAAAGGGGGTTGGACGCATCCTCCAAGCTTTTTATAGACGCTGCCAGCAACCTCTTCTGAAACTCGCTGCTCAATTGAGCGCTAAGATTGTTCGCGGAATCGTTAAGCATAGAGACTGACCGGTGAGGCATAACGTTTGACATAAGGAGCGCCGTAAGGCGTCCCGCTTGATGGGTACGTTGGGGATAGGCTAGTTATTTACCGTAACAGTGGTTGATGAGTAGTTTTGATTTGCAATGGTTACGGTGTCACCATTTTCTAAAAATGCACCTTCCAAATGACCAAGTTCAGTTGCGTGACTTGATTCCAAATGCAGTTCAAATTGCTTAGTGGTGCCAAGTGAAGCACTATGAACCTGAACAATAGTAGCAACAGGTGCTTTGACGGTGGTGCTAAATACAGCAACAATGCCTTTGCCCATTAGTGATGGGCGAAATGTAACGGAAACTGGAATTGGCGGTTTTTCATCGATTTTAGCTTGTAATTGAGAATTTTTAGTTTCAAGGTTTTGGTTTTTGGTTTTTGCGGCCTCTGCTTCAGCCTTGACTCTTTCTACCTCTGCTTGAGTGGCGGCAGCTTGTGCTTTTATTTTTTCAGTTTCGGCTTGTGCTGCGGCAGTTTGAGCTTGAAGTTCAGCAATTTTGTTATTAGCTTCATCAACTTCCGATTTTGGCGCACAGGCAGACAATAAAAACAAACCTAAAACTGCGAGTGATACATATTTCATTTTCTTTCCTTTGTTATTGTTATGCTAACATTTGAGTTAAGAGGCTGGCAGTAGCCAGTCCCGCTTGAATGATGGGTTAGAACGCAATGTTTGCGCTTACAAGCGCCCAAAGGTGAATGCCTAAGGCTATAAATGCTGTTGGTACGGCGACAATAAGAACAAATGGCCAAGCCACAGCTAACCTTGCATTTAATTTATGTTCCTTGGTTTGGTGGGCTTGTAATAAAGCATCAAATTCATCTAATGGCGCTAACGCGACTTTAGCTAGATATTTATTGTTCAGGCCTATTAGAACCATTTTTGTGACCTCCCAGAAAATAAATACCATCAAGGAAATGAGCATGAGTATGGCGGAGGTTCTAGCTAGGTAATGCGAAATTAATGAGACAGTGTTTGACCACATTGCGAAATAAGCTGCATAACCTGCTGCCATAACAAGATTTGTATATGAAGCTGCTTTGTCATACAGAGTTGAAGTGGCTTTTAGCCACCAGTCCCTTTTGTCATTTAGAATTTTTATTTCTTCTTCTGTCATTTCATCTTTCCAATATTGGTTTTGCGCTCTAACGTTTGACATAAAGGGTGCGCTTTAGAACGTCCCGCTTGAAGAATGATGTCCGGATCGCCCATATATCCCCTTGAATTGATAATGCTAAAAAGCCCAACGGTTGTAGCAAGAGGCTATCTTTAGCCAGCCCCACTTAAATGATGAGTTACCGCACCGTTTAAGCTTCGTGGGGAACTATAAATACAGCAACAACACAACAACTATCCGATTATTGCATACGGTATGCATTTCCACTGCTAATTATTTGCACTACACATTTTGTATGCTTAATAATTGATGCGCCCAGGCAAGGTAAGTCAAGCCCAGTGAATACTTTAATAAACCTTGTTTTATTCGATGGCGTGATTAGCCTGCTGCCGAACTAAGCCAAATATGAGCAAAATTATATTTCTTTAGCTAGTTGTAGCTACCTAGTCTAATATTACATAATTGATATATATCACTATTAATTATTACGGATTTCAATTATGCCAGTTTATCGTTCACGTACTACCACCCACGGCCGCAACATGGCCGGAGCGCGCGCATTGTGGCGTGCTACCGGTATGAAAGATGGCGATTTTGATAAGCCGATTATTGCGGTGTGCAACTCATTTACGCAGTTTGTGCCCGGTCATGTGCACTTAAAAGATTTGGGTCAGCTGGTAGCGCGTGAAATTGAGCGCGCTGGCGGCGTGGCGAAAGAATTTAATACCATTGCTGTCGATGATGGCATCGCCATGGGTCATGGCGGCATGCTCTATAGCTTGCCAAGCCGCGATTTGATTGCCGATAGCGTGGAATATATGGTGAACGCGCATTGCGCTGATGCCATGGTGTGTATTTCTAACTGCGACAAAATTACGCCGGGTATGTTGATGGCGGCATTGCGCTTGAATATTCCAGTGGTGTTTGTGTCTGGTGGCCCGATGGAAGCGGGTAAGGTGAACTGGCAGGGTGAAGACTTGAAGCTAGATTTGGTCGATGCCATGGTTGCCGCCGCCGACAGCAAGGTCAGCGATGAAAAATCTGCGGCGATTGAACGCGCGGCTTGCCCTACCTGCGGTTCATGTTCGGGTATGTTTACTGCAAACTCGATGAACTGTTTAACCGAAGCGCTGGGTTTAAGCCTGCCCGGAAACGGTTCTGCGCTGGCTACGCACGGCGCACGTAAAGAGCTGTTTTTAAAAGCCGGCCGCTTGATTGTTGAAATCGCCAAACGCCATTATGAACAAGATGATTATTCAGTGTTGCCGCGTAATGTGGCGAATTTTAAAGCCTTTGAAAACGCGATGAGTTTGGATGTGGCCATGGGTGGTTCAACCAATACCGTGCTGCATCTGTTGGCGGCGGCGCACGAAGCCGAAATTGATTTCAGCATGAGCGATATAGATCGCATTTCGCGCAATGTGCCGTGTTTGAGTAAAGTAGCTCCGGCTTCACAAAAATACCATATGGAAGACGTGCACCATGCCGGCGGTGTGATGGGTCTTTTGGGTGAACTCGATCGTGCCGGCGTGATCCACCGTGACACGCCGACCGTGCATAGCCCAACTATGGGAGACGCCTTGGATAAATGGGACATCATGGTGACGACGGATGATGACGTGAAAAAATTCTTCCGCGCCGCGCCGGGTGGAATGCGCACTACCATTGCCTTCAGCCAAAGTATGCTGTACCCAGGCTTGGATAATGACCGTGCCGAAGGCTGTATTCGTGATAAAGCGCATGCTTATTCGCAGGATGGCGGCTTGGCTGTGTTGTACGGCAATATTGCCTTAGATGGCTGTATTGTAAAAACGGCTGGCGTTGATGAAAGCATACTCAAATTTACCGGCCGCGCCCGCGTGTTTGAATCGCAAGATGCGACAGTGGAAGCGATACTGGCCGATCAAATTATTGCCGGCGATGTGGTGGTCATTCGTTATGAAGGACCGCGTGGCGGCCCGGGCATGCAAGAGATGCTGTATCCGACTTCTTATTTAAAATCTAAAGATCTGGGCAAACTGTGCGCCTTGCTCACCGACGGCCGTTTTTCAGGTGGAACCTCAGGCCTGAGTATTGGCCATGCCTCACCTGAAGCCGCTGAAGGCGGTGCGATTGGCCTGGTAGAAGAGGGTGATACTATCGAAATCGATATTCCAAACCGCAGCATACATTTGGCGGTGAGTGATGAAGAAATGGCGCATCGCCGTTTAAAAATGGAAGCCAAAGGTAAAGACGCATGGAAGCCGGTAAACCGCGAGCGTAAAGTGTCGCCAGCATTGCGTGCTTATGCGGCAATGACGACCAGTGCGGCGCGCGGCGCGGTTCGTGACGTTACCCTTATTGAAAAATAAGACGTTAGATCTTAACTGGTCGTGAGTGTAGGTAGCGCATGGCTGTATAGACAGCGCTGCCGCTTAACCAGACCTGATCATGAAGCAGTAGATAATGAAATACTCGCAAAAAGTAAATAAAAATGACGCATGTAAATGTATTAACCCAGCCTGAAAGCATCGGCACAAGTTCTAGCGGTGATGTTCGCTTGCTTAAAGATGATAATGGTTTGGATTATCTTGAAATCGATAATAAATATGCCACGGCAAAACTAGCGCTGCAGGGCGCGCATGTCATGCACTGGCAGCCCAAGTCGGCCAATGAACCGGTGCTGTGGCTATCGAGCAATGCGCGCTATATACCTGGACGCTCAATTCGTGGCGGCGTGCCTGTGTGCTGGCCCTGGTTTGGCGCACATCCTACTGATAGCAGTTATTGCCCGCATGGTTTTGCGCGCGTGGTGCCGTGGGAGCTCAAAGAAAGTAGTCGCCTGAAAAATGGTACGACGCGGGTGCTGCTGGAAATGACACAAACTGATTTGGCAAAGAAACAGTTATCTTATCCGTATGTATTTACCTTGGAAATTACTGTTGGCAACAGCCTGCGTATGGAGATGACCACTACCAATTTAGCCAATCATCCGTTTATGATCGGTGAGGCATTTCACACCTATTTTAATGTGAGCGATGTCGCCAATACTAAAATAACCGGTTTGGAAAATGTGGTTTATTCGGACAAAGTAGCTGGCTACGTGCGCAATGTGCAGCATGGCGCGCTGCAATTTGATGGTGAGTTCGACCGCGTTTATTTGAGTAGTGGTGAAGATTGTGTGATTCACGACAGCGGCTTTGGCCGTGCCATTCATGTGGCAAAATCAGGCAGCAACACTACTGTAATTTGGACGCCGGGAGCAGAAAAAGCGGCACAAATGGGTGACATGGGCACGCGTGACGAGTGGCGTAAAATGCTCTGTGTGGAGTCAGCCAATGCGATGGAAAACAGTGTCACTATTTTCCCGAATGAAACGCACAAGATGGTGACGGAGTATTCACTAGAGACGCTTTAGCGTGCCACTAAACTTAGCGTATTCTGTCAACGGTAACATTGGCAAAGGCGTTATAAGCTATTAGCGTAGTGTTGGTTTGTGCGCTATGTAAGGTCAACGGTGATGGGTTGTTGCTGCTTAAACGATTTATTCTAACTGACTTGTTTAAATTGTAATTGCAGGTATGATACGTCGTTGCAAAAAATAGTATAAATTAAAATTATTAAGCGTAAATTCAAGGAGATAGCATGAAAGCTTTATTATTAACAATCGCTGCTGCTGGTTCAATGTTATTGGGCGCGCAAGCTGGCGCAGCTGATGCAAAAGCTGCCGAAGCCTTAGCACAAAAAAGTGGCTGTTTAGCGTGTCATAGTATCGATAAAAAAGTATTAGGCCCATCTTACAAAGATGTCGCTGCTAAATACAAAGGCGATAAAACTGCTGAAGCCAAATTAATTACTAAAGTTAAAGTCGGTGGTAGTGGTGTTTGGGGTCCTATGCCGATGCCAGCAAATAGCCCGCAAGTTAAAGATGCAGACATTAAAACTGTAGTGCAGTGGATCTTAGCTATGTAATTGGACGATGTAACTTAGCTTATGCTAAGCGGTTATTGACCGACTAGCCATGCAAGTTTCAACATTAAAAAGCCAGTCTTATGACTGGCTTTTTATTTGCATGCAGCAAACGCTAGTGTCAGCGCACTAATATTTTCAGCGGACTAAGGCCTGGATTGTGTTTTCAAACTGATTGCTGCAATGCGATCAATCAGACCTATGCCTAATATTAAGTTTGCTATGATGCATCGAATAGACAAAATAAATCACGATACCGACCAGTATCCACAAGCCAAAGCGGAGCCAGGTGCTGGCCGGTAAAAAGGTCATCAAGGCGCTACAGGATAATATCCCTAGTACTGGGATGAGCGGGTTCCATGGGTTCTTGAACGGGCGTTTAAGCCGTGGATGGCGGATGCGCAGCACAATGACGCCAATACACACCATTACAAAACTGGCCAGGGTGCCGATGTTAACGGTCTCGGCAAGTTCACCGAGCGGAATAAAACCTGCGACCAACGACACAATAAAGCCACACAGTAAAATAACGCGGGTTGGTGTTTGCCGGTCTGGATTGACCTGAGAAAAAGCTGGCGGGATCAGGCCGTCGCGACTCATCGCGAACAGAATGCGCGTTAACCCGTAAAGCAATACCAGCAGCACGGTAATCAGCCCGGCGAGTACGCCGGTGGCGACTAAAGTCGACGCCCAGGTATGGCCGACTCGGCTTAAGGCAAATGCTACCGGTGAGGCCACATTGAGCTCGGTGTAAGGCACCATGCCGGTGAGCAGGCCGGAAACGATGATATAGACGATGGTGCAAAAAACCAGTGAGGCGAGTAAGCCTATGGGCAGATCACGCTGCGGATTTTTAGCTTCTTCGGCGGCGGTAGATACCGCATCAAAGCCAAAATAGGCAAAAAACACCAGGGACGCACCGGCAAGTACGCCCACATTTTTGCCGGTATCCAAGGTGCTGAACCAGCCATAAGGCATGAACGGCTGCCAGTTATCGCTATTGATGTGCAGGCTCGCGATAAAGATGAAAATAGCAATGGTGCATAACTTCACCAAGACAATAATATTATTAAAGCGCGCACTTTCCTTGACGCCGACCATCAGCAAAATAGTCAGTAGCCAAATAATGGCAAACGCCGGTAGATTGATAATGCCGCCAAGCAGCGGCCCTTTAATCAGAACTTCTGGCAAATGCACATTGAAATTGGCCAGTGTATTCACAAAATAACCGGCCCAGCCGTTAGCGACAGCAGCTGCGCCGACGCCATATTCCAGCAGCAGTATCCACCCCATGACCCAGGCGGCAAACTCGCCAAAAGCCACATAACTATAGCCATAGGCGCTGCCAGAGCCGCCAACGGAAGAGGCTAACTCGGCATAGGCCAGTGCAGCAAAGGCAGAGGCGACGCCGGCGATAATGAACGACAGCACTACGGCCGGCCCCGATTGGGTAGCCGCGGCAATGCCGGTGAGGACAAAAATGCCGGTACCGATGGCGCAGCCGATGCCGAGTAAGGCTAAATCAAATGCGGAGAGGCATTTTTTTAAACCGCTGTCAGCGTGGGCAATGATGGGCTTGGTGCGAAAAAGCTGCTGCAGCATACGGTTAATTCCTTGGGGATGACGGTCTATAGGTTGCAGCTAGGCGCGATTATCTGGCTGCAACTAGACAAATAATACGTTATTTGCTTAATTTTAACTGTTAAACAGGGCGCTGAGCACGGCGATCATATAACTATGGTCGAGCACGCCGGCGCTTTCGCGGATGCTGTGCATCGCCCACATCGGTGAACCGATGTCGATGCTGGCTACGCCGAGCTGTGAGGAAACAATCGGGCCGATGGTGCTGCCGCAGCCGAGGTCGGTGCGATGCGCATATTGCTGATAGGGCACACCAGCAGTTTCGCATAGCCGAATAAAACGCGCGGCGCTATCGGCGCTAGTGGCATAGCGCTGGTTGGCATTGGTTTTAATCACCGGGCCGCGGTTAACCATGGCGTGGTGCTCGGGTTCATAGGCACTAGGATAGTTGGGATGGTAGGCGTGCGCCATATCCGCACTGATGAAAAAGCTTTGCGCTAGTGCACGCAGCCGGTCTTCATCGGTGAGCCGGCTATGCGCGGCAATACGCTGGATGATGTTAGCTAAAAAACTGCCGCTGGCACCGCTAGTGCTTTCACTGCCAACTTCTTCGTGGTCAAAAAAAGCACACAGACAGGTTGCGTCTGGATTTTTAGTGGTAATCAATGCGCTAAGCGCAGCATGACATGACGCCAGATTATCGAGCTGGCTATCGGCAATAAACTCCTGATTCGCGCCCCAGAACACGCCTTTTTGCGTATCAAATACATTGAGCTCAAAATTAATAATGTCGCTAAGCTCGACTTGCAGCTGCTGCGCCAGTTGCTGCATAAACTGCTGCTCGGCGGCTATGCCGGCCGCACTCTCGCCAAAAATCAGTGGCAGCTCGGTTTGTTTATTGAGTTTCAGTCCCTTGTCATTGACTTCGCGATTCATATGAATAGCAAGATTGGGTAAGCGCAGCACGGCGTCTTCAATTTTCAGCAAGCGCGCGTCAAAGCCGCTGCCATTGCGTACATTAACCCGGCCGGCCACACTTAAGTCGCGGTCGGTAAACGTGGCTAATATCGGCCCACCATACACTTCAACGCCTATTCTAATTAAGCCATCGCTGCCATAAGCCGGCTTGGGCTTCAGACGCAAGCCGGGCGAGTCGGTATGCGCGCCGATCATGCGCAATCCGCATGCAGTCAGCGCCTGCTGACCCAGTGTAAAGGCAATGATCGAGGCGCCGCCGCGTACCACGTAATAACTGCCACCGGCATTGAGTTGCCAAGCCTCGGCTTCATGCAGCTGACTGAAGCCGGCCGTTTGCAGGCGTTGCTCGGCGCTATGCACCGCATGCCATGGGCTGGGGCTGGCGTCAATGAAGTCGAGCAGGTCTTGCGCCTGCATTTTTGCGTTGGCTGTGCTGTGTGAACTGGTGGTGTTGATCATGGATCGCGTCAATTAATTAAGTGGGTATGTTGTCAGAGGAAAATCAGTGGCTTGCGCAGACTAGAAAGTGAATGCTAACTAGCCATCGGCTCCTTAGCTAGCTGCTGCTTACAGTTACGCGCTCGTGGCTGATTGACCTGGTATATATTTTAGTTTTGCTAAAAAATTTATCATACCAGTTATTCGGTCACAATCATGCGCCAGGCTTTAGCTTAGCCTATAATTTTAAAACCAGGGTTTACCTGCTGCGCTAGCGCCCAGATCGGGGCCGCGCAACTAATTAATCGAAGATTGCCAAAACGGGATAGTGCGAGATTGCGCAAAGCGACATTATTAAGGTGAAGCTAGTGTTTATTTATGACTAGCGTTCAAACGGCAACCCGCAGGGAAGTCAGTCATCAGGACATTAAATATAGGGGAGTAACAATGAGTTCATCATTAAAAGCCACGCTAAATGGCTGGCATTTGTGGGGTCTGGCTGTAGGACTGGTGATATCGGGTGAGTATTTTGGCTGGAGTTATGGTTGGGATAAGGCCGGTACTTTGGGTTTTCTGGTGACTTCCGGCTTGATTGCGGTAATGTACACCACGTTTATCTTTAGTTTTACTGAGCTAACCACCTCTATTCCGCATGCGGGTGGTCCGTTTGCTTATGCGCGTCGTGCGTTTGGCCCGAAAATGGCTTTTATTGCTGGCTTTGCTACCTTGGTTGAGTTTGTGTTTGCGCCACCGGCGATTGCCATGGCCATAGGCGCTTATTTAAACGTGCAGTTTGCCGGCATTGATCCGAAGATTTTTGCCGTGGGTGCGTATGTGATTTTTGTCGGTTTGAATATTGCTGGCGTGCGCATTGCGGCTACATTTGAATTGTTTGTCACTGTGCTGGCGATTGCCGAATTACTGGTATTTATGGGCGTAGTGTCGCCAGGCTTCTCGATGGTCAATTTTGTGGCCAATGGCTGGGCCGGACAAACCGAGTTTACCTCTGCCGCTATTCCCGGCATCGTGGCGGCAATACCGTTTGCAATCTGGTTTTTCCTCGCAATTGAAGGCGTGGCCATGGCTGCTGAAGAAGCCAAAGATCCGCGCACAACAATTCCTAAAGCCTATATTGGTGGTATTTTGACGCTGGTGGTATTGGCGCTTGGTGTGATGATTTTTGCTGGTGGCGCTGGCGACTGGAGAACATTATCCAATATTAATGATCCATTACCACAAGCCATGAAAATGATCGTTGGCGAAAATAGTGGCTGGTTGCATATGATGGTGTGGATCGGTTTGTTTGGCCTGGTGGCGTCTTTCCACGGTATTATTCTCGGCTATTCACGGCAGATCTTTGCGCTGTCACGCGCCGGTTATATGCCAAAATTCTTTGGCACAGTGAATAACAAGTTCAAAACGCCGCATCGCGCAATTATTGCCGGCGCCGTGGTTGGTATCGCTGCGATTCTAAGCGATGACTTGCAGTTTAATGGCATGACTTTGACGGCGAATCTGATCACTATGGCCGTATTTGGCGCCATCGTCATGTACATTGTGTCTATGATGAGTCTATTTGCGCTGCGTAAAAATGAGCCAAATCTGGATCGACCATTCAAGGCAGTGGCTTATCCGCTATTCCCGGCAATAGCGTTAGGCCTGGCTTTGATCAGTTTGGTGACGATGATTTATTTCAACCCGCAACTGACGCTGATCTTTGTTGGCTTAATGGCCCTGGGCTTTATCTACTTCAGTCTGACCCAGCATCATCGTGATGCCTCGGCTGATAACAAGATCGTCGCGCCAACGCTGTAATATAGTCGCGGCAGCGCATGGCGCTGCCGTGGCACTAACTGCAGCACGGCTTTAATACAGAAACAATTGTTCTATGGACAGCAGCCGGATTTGAGTGCTGCTGCCATAGGTGATGAAATATGTTGTGAATATAAGTAAAACGAGGTGATGATGACTTATCGCTACAGTGTGGGTACACGTACCTATCAGTTTGCCGACCTCAAAGCGGTTTTGGCCAAAGCCACCCCCGCGCGTTCCGGTGATTATCTTGCCGGCGTCGCCGCAGAAACCGATGCTGAGCGTATGGCAGCAAAGATGTGCCTCGCGGCTATTCCGCTGAAGCAGTTTTTGCAGGATTTGATTATTCCCTACGAAAGTGATGAAGTCACACGGCTGATTGTCGATACGCACAATCTGCAAGCCTTTTCTGAAATCAGCCAGCTCACCGTGGGCGATTTTCGTGACTGGCTGCTATCGGATATTGCCGACTCAGTCACTTTAGCGCGTGTGGCTCCCGGTATTACGCCTGAAATGGCGGCGGCAGTAAGCAAGCTTATGCGTAACCAGGATCTGATCCTGGTGGCCAAAAAATGCCATGTGATTACCGCTTTTCGTAATACCATCGGTTTGCCCGGCCATCTGTCGGTGCGGCTGCAGCCTAACCATCCGACCGACGACCTGCGCGGCATTGCCGCCTCCATGCTCGATGGCCTGCTCTATGGATCGGGTGATGCCGTCATTGGCATCAATCCAGCCACCGACAGTATTCCGGCGTTAAAGGAGCTGTATTATCTGGTGGATGAAGTGATCAATCAATATGCGATTCCTACGCAATCGTGCATATTGACCCATGTGACCAATCAGATTCAATTAATCGAACAGGGGGCGCCGGTGGATCTGGTATTTCAATCCATCGCCGGTACCGAAAAAGCCAATAAAAGTTTCGGCATTGATATTGCGTTGCTGCAAGAAGCGCAATCAGCGGCGCTGTCATTAAATCGGGGCACGGTAGGTAACAATGTGATGTATTTTGAAACCGGTCAAGGTTCGGTGTTATCCGCCAATGCCAATTTCGGTGTAGATCAGCAAACCTGCGAAGCGCGGGCCTATGCCATCGCGCGCCACTTTTCACCATTACTGACCAATACCGTGGTCGGTTTTATCGGCCCGGAATATTTGTACAACGGCAAGCAGATTATACGCGCCGGTCTTGAAGACCATTTCTGCGGCAAGTTGCTCGGAGTGCCACTCGGTTGCGACGTCTGTTATACCAATCATGCCGAGGCTGATCAGGACGATATGGACAGCTTGATGACCTTACTGGCAACGGCAGGCTTAACCTTTATCATGGGCATTCCCGGCTCTGACGACATTATGCTGAATTATCAGACCACCTCGTTTCACGACGCGCTTTATTTGCGCAAGGTGCTCGGCTTAAAAGCGGCGCCCGAATTTGAGCTATGGTTAAAAAGCATGAATATCATGGACAGCCATGGCCAGATACAGCCGGTGACGAGCCAGCATAATATGCTGCAAAATATGCCCAAACATTTATTGAGTGCGCATTAGTGCCGATAACGGCTAGCCGAATGATTAATAAAAGCTTGAATCAACCATGACTAAAAAATCAGCCAGTACTGCATTAGCCACTTTAGCGACCGATCCATGGACCCAGCTTAAAAAATTCACGCGCGCACGCATTGCGCTCGGCCGCGTAGGCAGCAGTCTGCCAACGCAAGAAGTGCTCGAGTTCGGCCTGGCGCATGCCATGGCACGCGATGCGGTGCATCTGGCCTTGGATGTAGCTGCACTTGAGGCCGCAATCGAAGCGCAAGGGCTAGCTAGCATACGCGTGCATAGCCGCGCGCCGGATCGGTCCAGCTATTTGCTGCGGCCAGATTGGGGACGCAGTCTAGATGAGGCTAGCTTGGTTACACTAGAAGAAATCGCCGCAGCGAATAGTCACAAGCAAGACGTCATCGATCTATTAATTGTAGTCGGTGATGGCTTGTCAGCCTTGGCGGTGACACGGCAGGTGCCGCCCATGCTGCTTGCAATATGCAAGGAAAAACCGGCTGCATGGAAACTAGGTCCGGTGGTGATTGCCAGTGAGGCGCGTGTGGCCATCGCCGATGAGATCGGTCAGGCACTAGGCGCACGTATGGTGGTCATGCTGATCGGTGAGCGTCCGGGTTTGAGTTCGCCGGATAGTTTAGGGGTCTATCTTACTTACGCCCCGACCAAGGCCTGTAACGATGCCGATCGTAACTGTATTTCCAATGTGCGCCCAGAGGGCCTCGATTATGCGACGGCGGCGAAGAAACTGCTCTGGCTCGCTAAAGAAGCGTTCCGGCTTAAAGTGTCGGGAGTGAAGTTGAAAGATGAAAGTGATATACGTGAACTCGGTCAACACGCCACTGCCGACAATGCCCAGCTGAAGTAATGGCGGCAGGGTTAGTGGCTACGCAGTTTTTTAAAAGTGGCTGACGGTAATTCGCCAAACATCTTCTTGTATTCCTGTGAGAAATGACCAAAATGCCAGAACCCCCAGTGCGCAGCGGCTTCGGTCACGGAATGTGCGCTTTTAAGCATCGTGCGTACACCATTGAGGCGCTGCGCGCGCAGGTAAGCCATGGGAGTGGTGTTTAGCAGGTTCTGAAAGCAATATTGCAAGCTGCGGCGGCTAACACCGAGCTGCTGACAGACCTCGGCGACAGTGAGTGGTGTATCTGTATTATGCAGCACCAACTCGCGTGTGGCGGCGATGATATCGCAGCATCTAGCATGGGTCATTGCCTGCTGCTGCGCGGCTTTATCGCCAGTATTGACGGTGTCAACCAAACATTCGCTTAATAAAGACATTACCGTTTGCCGCAATGAGGTCCGGTTGTTTGTACTTTCTAATAATTGCGGGTCAGCGCCAAGCATCGCAAATGCACCGCTCATCAGTTCACGCAGCGCCTGGGTTTTGGCGCTATTGATATTAAGCAGGTTGGCCTGAGCAATATGACGCGAGGCAATGGCGCTATCCTCATCATTAAGCTGATCGAGTAGCGCGTCACGGCGCACAGAAATGCCGGCCATCAGCAATTGCGTCGGCGAGAAAAATTCAAAACCATTTTTTCCGGAAAAAATATGCAGGGATTGCTGATTGCAAGCTGAACCGCAAAACAAGCCACTGCCGCTAAAGTGCAATGGCACACCTACCGCTAGTGTCTCTGCTGCGAGTTGGCCCTGCTGCAACAGGCTCTGGCTGCTGTATTCGAGAAATAAATGCAGGTCATCAAAGCGGATCTCTGACACATAGCCTTCAAAACCACCGGCAGATAACTGTGCATAGCCCTGGTTCCAGCCGCTAAGCAGGGCGGCCTGCTGCTCAAAGTCGCCGGAAGTCTGATAGTTGAGTTGCGATGAGGTTGCTGGTGCTGTAAGCAGTGCTTGGGGTGCATGAGACCACATAATGGATGCATTCCGTAATAGATACAGTTTGTTAAGCAATAAGCAAGCCAGAGCCAAACAGGCTAATTGCCGCTAATCAGGCGTGTTTGGAATTGCTGTGCACTAAAATGTGGCATTAGATCTAATAAACTGCTCGTTATAGCGCAGTTTGTGCGGATTTGGATAAGCTATTTTTTCAGCAAGCGCATCACCTCACTTGCCGAGAGCCAGCCAATCTTTATCAATCAAAAAGTCGGTATACAATTTCGCTTCAGCGCTCGCGGCTTCCGGTTTCCAGTCATAACGCCATTTGACGATTGGCGGCATGGATAGCAGGATGGATTCGGTGCGGCCGTTGGATTGCAGGCCAAACAGGGTGCCACGGTCATAGACCAGATTGAATTCGACGTAGCGACCACGGCGGTAAGCCTGGAAATCACGTTCCCGTTCGCCATAGGCTGTGTCCTTGCGTCGCTGTACGATCGGCAGGTAGGCCTGCAAAAAGCTATCACCGACTGCACGCAGCATTTCAAAGCTTTTTTCAAAGCCTAAGACATTAAAATCATCAAAAAATATACCGCCAATACCGCGCGGTTCTTTGCGGTGTTTGAGATAAAAATATTCGTCACATTGTTTTTTAAAGGCTGGATAGTAAGCCGGGTCAAATGCATCCAAGGCGGTTTTATTAGTGCGGTGAAAATGGACGACATCTTCTTCAAAACCGTAATAGGGGGTGAGATCCATGCCGCCGCCAAACCACCAGATGTCTTGTTCATGGCAGTCGCTAGCGCCGGTTGGCGACTGCGGCGCCTTGGCGACAAAGAAGCGCACATTCATATGCACCGTCGGAATATACGGGTTGCGCGGATGAAAAACCAGGGATACGCCCATGGCTTCCCAGACGCGGCCTGCAGCCTCCGGATGAGCAACACTGGCAGCAACTGGCAGTTTATTGCCTAATACGTGGGAAAAGCCAACACCAGCACGTTCAAACACATGGCCGTCTTCGAGCAGACACGATGTGCCGCCACCACCTTCTGGCCGCTGCCAGCTATCATGCAGAAAAGTTTTGCCATCGACCAGTTCCAGTGCTTCAACGATGCGTGACTGCAGGCCTTGTAAATAGAGGAAAACTGCTTCGGTGTTCATGGGTTAGCCTTTTGTGCAATCAGCCTATAGGGCTAGTGAGGGTAATTGAGCCTAAGTTTTTTAAGTTTTTTTAAGTTTTTCTAATATTGTTCTAAGATTTTTTCTAGGCCATCTAGCCTTTAAGGGCGCGAAAGCCAATATCACGGCGGTATTGCGCGCCGTCGAATTTGATTTCATCAGCAATCTGGTAGGCGCGACTTTGGGCAAATTTGACGGTTTCCCCGAGGGTGGTCACGCACAATACGCGACCGCCATTGGTGACCACTTTGCCATCCTGAGTGAGCGTAGTGCCGGCGTGAAATACCTGTGCATCGGTCAGGTTTTTAGGCAGTCCGCTGATTTCATCACCGAGTCGCGGCGTGTCCGGGTAATTGGCTGCAGCCATGACCACACCGAGCGCAGTGCGTCTATCCCATAGCGCTTCGGCTTGGTCAAGCGTGCCATCAATCGCATGTGCTGCCAGCGCCACGAAGTCACTTTTTAAACGCAGCATGATCGGTTGTGTTTCCGGGTCGCCCATGCGGCAATTAAATTCCAGGGTTTTAACACCACCGTCAGCGCTGATCATCAAGCCGGCGTAGAGAAAGCCGGTGTAGGGAATGCCGTCTTTGGCCATGCCGTCGACGGTAGGCCGGATGATTTCACGCATGACTTTGGCATGAATTTCCGGGGTGACAATCGGTGCCGGTGAATAAGCACCCATACCGCCGGTATTCGGCCCCTGGTCACCATCACCTAGACGTTTGTGATCCTGGCTGGTAGCCAGCGCTAAGATATTTTTGCCATCAACCATGACAATAAAGCTGGCTTCTTCACCGCTTAAAAATTCTTCAATGACGACGCGTGCTCCGGCGCTGCCGAGTTTGTTGTCCGACAGCATGGCGTCAATGGCAGCATGCGCTTCGTCGCTAGTCATGGCGACGACCACGCCTTTGCCCGCAGCCAGACCGTCGGCTTTAATGACAATAGGTGCGCCTTGCTGCGTTACATAGTCGTGGGCGAGTGCGGCATCGGTAAATGTGGCATAAGCGGCGGTAGGAATGTTGTGGCGCAACATAAAGGCTTTGGCAAAGTCTTTAGAGGATTCAAGTTGCGCTGCGGCTTGCGTTGGCCCAAAAATCTTTAAGCCGGCTGCGCGAAAGCTATCGACCACACCTTGCGATAATGGCGCTTCCGGACCCACAATGGTGAGACGCACCTGTTCTTTTTGCGCAAACGCCAGTAGATCGGCGACGCTGCTGATCGGCACATTGACCATATCTGGATCTAGTGCAGTACCGGCATTGCCCGGCGCCACAAAGACACGGCTGACTTCTTTGTTTTGGGCAATTTTCCAGGCCAGTGCATGCTCACGACCACCACTGCCGATGACTAATATTTTCATAGCTAAACCTTTGATGCCTAAAGTGAATGCCTAATTAATGCCGAAAGTGACGGATGCCGGTGACTACCAGCACCAAGCCATGTTCGTCAGCGGCGGCAATGACTTCTTCATCACGGATGCTGCCACCGGGATGAATGACACAGCTCGCGCCAGCCGCGGCCAGAACGTCGATGCCATCGCGAAACGGGAAGAAGGCATCGGAGGCTACGACTGCATTGTTCAGGCTAAGGCCGGCATTCTGCGCTTTGATCACCGCAATTTTAGTGCTGTCGACCCGGCTCATCTGGCCGGCACCAACGCCTAGGGTCATGCCGTCAGCACAGAACACAATCGCATTCGACTTCACGTATTTAGCCACACGCCAGGCAAACATCAGGTCGGCCATTTGCTGCGGCGTCGGTTGTTTTTTAGTAACCACTTTCAGATCAGCCACACTGATTTCATGGTTGTCGGCGGTCTGGATGAGGATGCCGGAGCCAACACGTTTAATATCCTGCGCGTTGCGGCCCTGCGCAAATGCGCTGCTGCCGCCTTCAGGTAAGCTAATTTTCAGTACGCGTACATTGGCTTTTGCGCTCAAAATAGCCAGTGCTTCCGGCGTATAGTCCGGCGCAATCAGTACTTCTACAAACTGGCGGCTGATGGCTTCTGCCGCCGCGTGATCTAGCGTGGTGTTAAAGGCAATGATGCCGCCAAAAGCACTGCTTGGATCTGTTTTCAAGGCTTTGCTGTAGGCGGTCAGCGCGTCTGCACCGAGCGCGACGCCGCATGGATTGGCATGTTTAACAATGACGCAGGCGCTGCTGTCAAAACTTTTAACCGCTTCCCAGGCAGCATCGGCATCACCGATATTGTTATAGCTTAGTTCCTTGCCTTGCAGCTGCTGTGCTGTAACTAAAGAGCCTGGCGCCGGGTGCAAGTCGCGATAGAACGCCGCTTGCTGGTGCGGATTTTCGCCGTAGCGTAAATCCTGCAGTTTGACAAAACGGCTGTTGCTTTGTGCCGGGAACTGACTGCGGCTGCCATCGGCATTAAATGCGGATAAATAGTCACTAATGGCGCCATCATAATTGCTGATACGGTTAAAAGCGGCAATCGCCAGTGCAAACTGCGTGGCCTGACTCACCGCACCGCCGGTGCTGTGCAACTCGGTCAGCAGCGCAGCGTACTGGCTGGCATCGGTGACTACGGCCACATCTTTCCAGTTTTTGGCGGCAGAGCGCACCATGGCCGGGCCGCCAATATCGATGTTTTCAATGGCGTCCTCGAGCGTGCACTCCGGGTTGGCAACGGTAGCTTCAAACGGATAGAGATTGACTACGACCATATCAATATTAGGAATATGCGCGGCTTGCATTGCCGCTACATGTTCTGGCAGGTCACGCCGGCCGAGGATGCCGCCATGCACTTTCGGATGCAGGGTTTTTACCCGGCCATCCAGCATTTCCGGAAAGCCGGTGTAGTCGCTGACTTCAATCACCGCAATATTCTGCTCACGGAACAGTTTTGCGGTACCGCCAGTCGATAAAATTTCTATGCCCAGGCTGCTTAATTGTCTGGCGAAGTCGATAATGCCGGTTTTGTCAGATACGCTGATCAGCGCACGTTTAATGGTTGCCATGTTAGCTCTTGAAGAAAATGGGTGATGGAATAAAAATTACTGAATGTTGTATTGCTGCAGTTTTTTGCGCAGGGTGTTGCGATTGATGTCGAGTATTTCTGCGGCTTTGCTTTGGTTGCCGGCGGCGTGCTGCATGACATATTCGAGCAGTGGTTTTTCGATACAACTTAATACCATGTCATACACGGCATGCGGCGTTTCACCGTCCAGGTCCTTGAAGTATTGGTCTAATGATAATTTTACGCTGCTGGCAAGATCACTTCTATTCATCAGGCAACCTTAAGCACTAGCGTAGTGGATTCAATGGCGTCAGCCTCATCATATTGCAAACGATGATCGCGACTTTGTAAATGATCAAAAAACGCGTCAATCGCGCCGAGTTGCAAGTCTATAGTCTGCAAGGTGTTCATATTATGACGGAAATTAGCCGAGTCTTTTAAGCCCTTGGTGTACCAGGAGATATGTTTGCGTGCCATGCGCATGCCGGTAAGCTCACCATAAAATTCATACAGATCATGCAGATGCTCGAGCATGACCGCGCGGATCTCGGTCACTTCCGGTGCAGGCAGATGCGTGCCGGTTTTAATGAAATGTTCCATCTCACGAAATATCCACGGCCGGCCTTGTGCGGCGCGACCGATCATCACCGCATCGGCGCCGGTATAGTCGAGCACGAATTTAGCTTTTTCCGGGGTGGTAATATCGCCATTGGCAATCAGTGGAATACGAATTGCCTGCTTGACGGCGGCAATGGTGTCGTATTCGGCATCGCCGGTATAGAGGCAGGCGCGGGTGCGGCCATGCATGGCCAAAGCCTGCACGCCGAGATCTTCAGCCATTTTTGCAATCTGTACCGCGTTACGGTTGTTTTTATCCCAGCCGGTGCGGATTTTCAGCGTCACCGGCACATCCACCGCACTCACCACTGCGCGCAGAATCTGCGCGACCAGAGGTTCGTCTTTCAATAAGGCAGAGCCGGCCATGACATTGCAGATTTTTTTTGCCGGGCAGCCCATATTGATATCGATAATCTGTGCACCGTTATCGACATTATGTCTGGCGGCCTCGGCCATCATTTTTGGATCAGCACCGGCAATCTGTACCGAAATCGGGTCCACTTCACCTTGGTGGTTGGCGCGGCGCAGCGTTTTTTCACTGCCATAGAGCAAGGAATTGGACGTTACCATCTCAGAAACCGCGAGGCCGGCGCCCATCTTTTTGCATAACTGGCGGAAAGGTCTGTCGGTCACGCCCGCCATGGGCGCGACGATCAGATTGTTTTTTAAGAGGTGTGGGCCGATTTGCACTGGTTTTATATTCTCTGGATTTATATTCTTAGGACTTATATTCTTCGGATTTATTTTTTTTAGCGCGGCATGGTAAATGCGAAAGCTGCCTATTTTATACACAATTGCCATGACTGGGAATGAACTTAATGCAATTTAGTCAGTGACTGGCGCAGACGCTGGTAAGCGCAAGCAGCCAAGGCTTGCGCTAGCTACTAGCCCGCCTGACATGGCGGAGCAATTTCACTTATTGGTCGCTCAATGATGCCAGTGCTGACCACGGGAAACCGGCGGCAGTAACGCCAGCTTTAATTGCGGCCATTGCCGCAGCGACTGCCGCCGCCTCGCCTTTGACACCAAGCTCTATCGATTTGTTAACGCCTAATTTGGGCAAACTAAACAGCTTGGCTTGTGGGTGCTGGCTTACGATCAGATTCATCAGATCAATCAACTGGCTTTCACTGGCTGTAGTCACCAAAATTGCCGCCTCAACTATATTATGCTGATGAAATAGCTGTGGATAATGGCTGTCGAGTACCCATTGCATCATTGGCCAGGCCATTTGCGGGAACCCGGGAAAAAAGTAATGGCGATGCATGCAAAATCCGGCAACGCGATTAATCGGATTGGGGATGAGGCTAGCGCCTTGCGGGAAATCGGCCATCAGCACACGTTTTGGATAAGCGCTTTCGCCAAACTGGGCTTCAATCTCGGCAACGGCGCCGACATGGCGTGCTATAGGCACGTCTAGCGCTGCGGCTGCGGCTTGCCGTGTCATGTCGTCGGGTGTGGCGCCGATGCCGCCGAATGAAAATACAATATCGGTGCTGGCAAAACTGCGTTTGAAATTTTCAACGAGGCTGGCGGGGTCATCGCCTAGATATTGCGCCCAAGCCAGACTAAGGCCACGGGCTTTTAGAATCGCAATGGCCTCACGCAAATGCTTGTCCTCGCGTTTGCCAGAGAGGATTTCATCGCCAATAATGTAAACGCCGATAGATTGCATCATTTAATCGATTCTAAAGTTAAGTTGTGCTAAGGGTATAACGCATGCCGCTTGCGCTAATAAGCGCTGCTACTAATGTGCCGCTTCCCAGTTTTTGCCGATACCAACTTCGGCGAGCAGCGGCACATCAAGTTTTGCCACCTGCTGCATCAGTTGCGGTAATCTGATTTTGACCAGCTCGACTTCCGTCTCCGGCACTTCCAGCACCAGCTCATCGTGTACCTGCATGATGAGTTTGCTCTGTAACTTGTCGTCTTTGATCCAGTTGGCGACCGCAATCATGGCCAGTTTGATCAGGTCGGCGGCGGTGCCTTGCATCGGCGCATTAATCGCCGCACGTTCGGCACCGGCACGGCGCATGCCATTGGTGCTGTTGATTTCCGGCACCCATAACCTGCGGCCAAAATAGGTTTCGACGTAGCCCTGATTTTTGGCGGCTTCGCGCGTGTTCTGCATGTATTCGCGCACGCCCGGGTAGCGCGCAAAATAGCGTTCGATATAGCTTTGCGCGGCGCTGCGTTCAATATTGAGGTTTTGCGCGAGACCAAACGCGCTCATGCCGTAAATCAGCCCAAAGTTGATGACTTTGGCATAGCGGCGCTGTTCGTTATCCACCGCCGCATGGTCCACGCCAAAAATTTCAGCGGCGGTAGCGCGATGGATGTCTTCGCCAGCAGCAAACGCCTGCAGCAGACCGGCATCTTGCGACAGATGGGCCATGATACGCAGCTCGATTTGCGAATAATCGGCGGAAATAATAACGCTGCCCGCTGGGGCAATAAAGGCTTCACGAATACGCCGGCCTTCAGCCGAGCGCACTGGAATATTCTGTAAGTTAGGGTCAGAGCTGGCAAGGCGACCGGTAATCGCTACCGCCTGGTTATAACGGGTATGCACGCGGCCAGTCGTCGGGTTGATCATGCGTGGCAGCTTGTCGGTATAGGTCGATTTTAATTTCGCCAGACCGCGGTATTCAAGCAGCACTTTTGGCAGCGGATGGTCAAGCGCGAGCTCTTGCAGCACGTCTTCATCGGTAGACGGCGTGCCGGATGGCGTTTTCTTCAGTGGTTTGATGCCGAGTTTGCCGAATAAAATTTCCTGCAGCTGTTTCGGCGAGGCTAGATTAAACGGCTGGCCGGCGAGCTCAAACGCTTTGTTTTCGAGCGCGAGCAGTTTCAGGCCAATTTCATTGCTCTGCGTATTGAGCATATCGCGGTCGATGAGTACGCCGTTGCGCTCTATGGTAAACAATGCGCTCAAGCTCGGCATTTCAATCTGCCGGTAAATATAGTCAAGCTTGCTATCGGCAGCGATTTGCGGATACATGGCCTGATGCAGCTGCAGCGTAATGTCGGCGTCTTCGGCGGCATACTCGGCGGCGACTTCAACCGTGACCTGATTAAACGTTACCTGCTTGGCACCTTTGCCGGCGACTTCTTCAAAGCTGATGGTTTTGAGACCGAGATGGCGCATGGCCAAATCATCCATGCCATGGGTTTTGTGTGATTCGAACACGTAGGATTGCAGCAGCGTGTCATGGGCAATGCCGTTTAATTGGATGCCATGGTTGGCGAGCACATGCTGGTCATATTTAAGATTCTGCCCGACTTTTTTAATCGCAGGGTTTTCTAAAATCGGCTTGATTTTACTGAGGCACTCGGCAAAATCGAGCTGTTCAGGCGCGTCAAAGTAGTCGTGCATCAGCGGTAAATAGGCGGCGCTGCCGGCGGCGACACTGAACGACAGACCGACAATTTTTGCGCTCATCGGGTCGAGAGAAGTAGTTTCGGTATCGACGCAAATCAGCGCTGCGCTTTGCAGCTTAAGCAGCCACTGCTCGAGCTGTTCATGGCTGAGTATGGTTGTATAGTCACGGCTGGTATTAGGCGTGTAACTGGGCGTATCACTAGGCGCAACTTCATGAGCAGGCTCGGGTTGATAGCTTTTGGCCGGTGTACTGGCCGCAGGCTGGTTATCGGTCTGATCAAACAGCTCTGCATGCTGGAAAGTCGTGGATTTTTGTAGTTCGCCCTGAATCTCCCTGAGCCAGGTTTTGAAATCCAGATGTTCGTAGAGCTCGGCTAGCTTGGCTTTATCCTGTGGTTGCGGCGACAGGTCGGACAGGCGCTCCTGGATGCCGACATCGCAGCGGATGGTAATCAATTCGCGCGCGGTCGGTATCCACTCCAGCGCTTTTCGCAAATTTTCACCAACCACCCCGCTGATTTCATCAGCATGGGCGACGATGTTTTCCAGTGAGCCGTATTGCTTAAGCCATTTGACGGCGGTTTTCGGGCCGACTTTTTGCACACCGGGAACATTGTCGGAAGTGTCGCCGATGAGGACCAGATAATCGACAATCAGGCTCGGCGGCAGGCCGAATTTATGCTCCACCCCGGCGGCGTCGAGCACTTCATTGCTCATGGTGTTGACGAGGGTGACATGGGCATTGACCAGCTGTGCAATATCTTTGTCGCCGGTTGAAATTACCACGCGTATACCTTCGCGCTCGGCTTGCTTGGCGAGTGCGCCAATGACATCGTCGGCTTCAACACCGTCTTCCATAATCAGCGGCCAGCCCATGGCCTTGATCGCCGCATGTAACGGTGCAATCTGGCTACGCAAGTCATCGGGCATGGAGGCGCGATTGGCTTTGTAGTCAGGGTAGATGTCGTCGCGAAAGGTTTTGCCTTTAGCATCAAACACGCAGGCGCTATAATCGCAGGCGTAATCCTTGTGCAAGCGGCGCAACATATTGAGCACGCCGTAAACTGCGCCGGTGGGTTCGTTGAGGCGATTTCTCAGGTCAGGCATGGCGTGAAAGGCCCGATACAGGTAGGATGAGCCATCCACTAATAACAACGTTTTCATATACTTTGAGTGCCTAATTATGTCTGTTGCGAAAAAGATCCCAGCGATTATCGACCCTGATGTGCAAGGCCGACATCATACCGGCTATGAAGCCTGGCATGCATTTAAGATTATGTCAGAATTCGTCGATGCTACCGAGCGCCTGAAAGAAATCACGCCGGCGGTTTCAGTGTTTGGCAGCGCGCGCATCAAGCCCGGTCATGTTTATTACGAATTAGCGGAAAATATTGCGCGCTTGCTATCCGATGCCGGCTTTAGCGTCATTTCTGGCGGCGGCCCCGGCATTATGGAAGCCGCCAATAAAGGCGCGTTTAGCGGCAAGTCGCCGAGCGTCGGCCTTAATATAGAGTTGCCGCATGAGCAAACCAAGAATTTGTATCAGAATATCAGCCAGAATTTCAAGCACTTCTTTATGCGTAAAGTCATGTTTGTTAAATATGCCAGCGCCTATGTCGTCTTGCCCGGTGGCTTCGGCACCTTGGACGAGCTGATGGAAGCCATCACGCTAGTGCAAACCGGTAAAACCCTGAAAATACCAATTATTCTGGTGGGCGAGCCATTCTGGCGCGGCTTGATCGACTGGGTTAAAACCACGCTGGTGGTTGAAGAAATGATTTCCGTCAGCGACCTCGACTTAATTCAAGTGATCGATGACCCGGCGGCTATCGTTGAGGCGATCTTTAAACACTACGAAACCCGCGGCTTCAAGTTGTCGGCAGAGGAAGAACGCGTGCAGCTTTATTTATAATCAATGCCGCTATTAGCAGTTAAATTTGATAAAATAAATTGGTATTTAAAGTAACCAGATTGAATGCGCGCTGCCGGCTTTTATAAGCGAGGCTTTATACAGGCTTAGTCTATAAACAGGCTACAATAACGATAGTGATACAAGCGATAGCTTGAATTAAAGCGGTAACGAGGGTTTATGCATAAAAACTATAAATTGAATAAAACTACAGCTTGGAACAGCCTAGGCTTGGTCTTGCTTGTGTCAGCTGCGTTGCCATGGCCGTTGACGGTTGTTGCCAAAGAGCCGCCTGCCAACTTGCAACCGCTGGAAGAAGTGCCACCGCCACCGGTGATCGGCGCTGATGAAAATGCAGCCGGCGAGCCGCAAGTCACTATCATCAAAAAAGAAGGCGAAACCGTTGAGGAATATCGCATCAATGGTCAGCTTTACATGCTCAAAGTCACACCCAAGCATGGTGTGCCCTATTACATGCATAAAGAAGATTCTAACGGTGGCTGGCTGATGGATGGTCCTACCCAGCCATTGAGCATTCCTAAATGGACTATTTTTAGATTCTAATCGCGCTCGGCTACATCATCCTGGCTTAAGCCCGCTGTTGCCGGTTGCGCCGATGTTAGCTTCGTTTTCACCTACTTAATTCACACCTCACTATTGCTATCTTATGTCCGTATTTACTTCTGTCAGTATTCCACAACTACAACTTTGGCTGCAGGATTATGCTATTGGCGAGTTGATAGATTTAAGCGGTATTGCTTCGGGCATTACTAATACCAATTATTTTGTGACCACCAGTCATGCTGGTCAAACTAAATATGTACTGACGCTGTTTGAACATAACACCCTGGCAGAACTGCCGTATTTTATTGATTTAATGAGCCATCTTGCCGCACACAATATCCCGTGTCCGCGGCCGATTAGTGATAAGGGCGGTGTCAGTTTACATATGCTCAATGGCAAGCCGGCGGCGCTGATCAGCTGCTTAAGCGGGCGCGATGTCGTGCTGCCCAACCTGACACAATGTGCGGCAGTCGGCACGGTATTGGCGCAAATGCACCTCGCCGGTCAGTCTTTTGATAGCCGGGCGCAGTATCAGCACCATCAAAATTCTCGCGGTAGCGACTGGCGTGTAGCGACAGCGCAACTAGTCATGCCACATTTGACTATAGACGATCAGCAGCTGTTACAAACGACACTCGCCTTTCAGGCGGCCATGGATCTAAGCGTGCTGCCGATGGGCGTGATTCATGCTGATTTATTCCGCGATAATGTACTGTTCGATGGCGACCAGATTGGCGGCCTGATTGATTTTTATTATGCCTGCCATGATGTGCTCGCTTATGATTTGGCGATTGCAGTTAACGACTGGTGCATAAGTGCTGATGGCCGTCTTGATGCGCCTAGATTGGATGCCATGCTGCAAGCCTATAGCGCCGTGCGTGCGTTTACGCCGGCTGAACGCGCCGCTTGGCCGGGCTTGCTGTGCATCGCCGCTTTGCGCTTTTGGTTATCGCGTTTATATGACCAGATTAATCCGCAGGCGGGCGAATTAACCCACGCCAAAGACCCGGATCACTTTAAAACCATACTGCAGCTACGTGCGCAGCAGCTGTAAGCTTAAATCTTTGCATCGCGCCAGAAAAGAAAGGGCATCATGAGCGACCGTTTACCCATTACACCGCAGTCGACTAATCTCCCCAGCGTTAAGCAGGTGCCGATCAAGAATGCCTGGTCGTGGATAGTCAGCGGCTTTTATCTATTTAAAGCCAATCCGGTGATGTGGATCATATTATTCCTGATCTATTTAGCCATCATCGTGCCGATTTCATTGATTCCAGTAGTGGGTTCTATACTCAGCACCTTGTTAGCACCGGTATTTGCCGCTGGCTTGATGTGGGGCTGCAAAGCCGTGGCCGAGCAACAGGATTTGGAAATCAATCATTTATTTGCCGGATTCAAGCAGAATACAGCGCAGCTCATAGCCGTCGGCGGCGCTTACATGGTCGGCTTGCTGCTGATTGCAGTGATGGTGGTGTTGGTGCTGGATAAAGAAACCATCGATGTATTGATGCAAGGCAAAACGTTGAGTCCTGAGCAAGCGGACAGCATGCTGCTGCCGATACTGGTCGCCATTTTTTTCCTGCTTCCGCTGCTGATGGCGTATTGGTTTGCGCCGGTGCTGGTTGGCCTGAATCAGTTAACTGCTAAACAGGCGATGCTGCTCAGTTTTATCGCTTGCCTGCGTAATATGCTGCCATTTTTACTGTATGGCCTGATTTTTATGCTGCTGTTAATGCTGGCGATTATTCCATTTGGTCTGGGTTTATTGCTGGTGGTGCCGCTGATGATGACCAGCTTATATACCAGCTATGTTGATGTTTTCAGTATTGCGCCTGAGCACAGCGCAAACGCCTCATAAACTCGGTCTGGTTTAAGCTGAACATCAATTAAGCATGACTTAGTTTAAGCCGAAGTGAGTTTAGCAAACTCCAGCGCCAGCCATTTCAGGCCTTCACGGCCAAAATTCACCTGTATGCGCATATCGTTGGCATTACCCTCATAACTCACCACCACGCCACTGCCAAATTTGGCGTGGGCTACCTGCTGGCCTATTTTCCACGGCATGGCCTGTTTCTGATTTTGGCTTTGCTGCTGGCTCATCATCGCCGGCAGCTCATTATAGTTACGCTCGCCGCCGGATTTTTTAACCGGTTTGCTATTGAGGCGTTTGAGCAGGGCTTCCGGTATTTCATCCAGAAAGCGCGATGGTATGCCGTAGCGCACTTTTCCGTGCAGCATGCGGCTTTGTGCGTGGCTTAAATACAAACGCTGGCGCGCACGCGTTACCGCCACATACATCAGGCGGCGCTCTTCTTCGAGACCGTTATTGTCAAACATGCTCTGCTCATGCGGGCATAGGCCTTCTTCGAGGCCGCTAATAAATACCGCTTTAAATTCCAGGCCTTTGGAGGCATGCACCGTCATCAGCTGCAAGGCTTCACGACCAACATCGGCCTGGTGCTCGCCGGCCTCTAAACTGGCATGGCTTAAAAACTGCGTCAATAGATCTTGTTCGGTTTCGCCGTCCACATTGTTATGGTTGCCAAAATCCTGATTGGTAAATGACACGGCCGCGGTCACCAGTTCTTCAAGGTTGGCGATGCGGTCTTCGCCTTCTTTATCGTTCTGATAATGCGCTTTTAAGCCGGACATGGTGGTGGCGAGCTCTGCCAGCTCGGGCAGGGTAATGCCGTAAGCGCTGTCTACCATATGCCGCATCAGGGCGACAAAGCCGTCTATGCCTTTACCGCCGAGCTTGCCGTTGCCGACTTTGTTAATCGCCGCCTGCCATATACTGCAGTTTTCTGCGCGTGCCGATTCCTGCAGTTGTTCGAGACTGCGTGCGCCGATGCCGCGCGCCGGAAAGTTGATCACGCGCAACAAGGCGATGTCATCATTGGCATTGGCAATCAGGCGCATATAAGCGAGCGCATGCTTGATCTCGGCACGTTCAAAAAAGCGTAAACCACCATAAACGCGGTAGGGTAAATTTGCCGAAAATAAGGCATGTTCTAATATGCGCGATTGCGCATTGCTACGGTAGAGCATGGCGATATCGCCGAGTGACGTGCCTTCGCAGTGCAACATTTTGATTTCATCGACAATAAACTGCGCTTCGTCGGTATCGTTATAGGCGTCATAGATGCGTATCGGCTCGCCGGCACCGGCCGACGTCCACAGGTTTTTACCGAGGCGGTTGCTGTTGTGCGCGATGATGGCGTTGGCTGCATCGAGAATATTGCTGTGTGAGCGATAGTTTTCTTCGAGCTTCACAATATGCTGAATATGAAAATCTTGTTCAAAGTCGCGCATATTGCCAACGCGCGCGCCGCGAAAACCGTAAATCGATTGGTCATCATCGCCAACGGCAAACATGCAGTTTACGTTGGCACTGTTGTCGACGGCGCCATTCTGGTTGCCAGTGAGCAACTTTAGCCACTGGTATTGCAGGCGGTTGGTATCCTGAAACTCATCGACCAGTATGTATTTAAAACGACTTTGGTAATGCTGGCGTATATTGGCGTCGCGTTGCAGCAGCTCATAACAGCGTAGCAGCAGTTCGGCAAAATCGGCGACGCCATCTTTCAGACATTGCTTGTCGTATTCTTCAAAAATCTCGCGCATTTTTTGTGTATGCGCGTCAAAGGCGTCAACGCTATGCGCGCGTAAGCCTTCATCTTTGCAGCCATTGATAAAGTTGAGCACTTGCTTCGGCGGGAATTTTTCGTCATCGACATTCATCTGTTTCATCAAACGTTTAATCGCCGACAGCTGATCGGCGATATCCAGAATCTGAAAGCTCGCCGGTAATCCGGCTTCGCGATGATGTGCGCGCAGCAGGCGGTTACATAAGCCATGAAACGTGCCCACCCACATGCCACGCGTATTAATCGGCAACGCGGCGGTAATGCGTAGCAACATTTCTTTGGCGGCTTTATTAGTAAACGTCACCGCTAATAAACCCGTCGGCGACACTTGCCCGGTTTGAATCAGCCAGGCAATACGCGCTGTCAGCACCCGCGTTTTACCACTGCCAGCGCCAGCCAAAATAAGCGCCGATTGATGCGGTAAGGTCACGGCCTCTAATTGTTTGTCATTAAGCCCGGCTAAAAGTGGATCTTGCGAAGTGCTGTGAGGGTTTGGCGTAGTCATACGTTCTATTCTAACATGAGTCCTTAAGCCTATTTGGCCTAGTCTATGCTGCAGCGTTAAGCGCTGCATATTCAATCTAATGGAACTAAACGTGCACTGCAGTACTCTAGTTAACAGGTAACTATCGTTATCTTTCCGCTTCCTTCCTCCCTGAGCGGAAGCCTTAGACGATAAGGCGCTTTTACCCCGATTGAGTCCCCTTGATCGGGGTTTTTTTTTGCTGGCCATGAGTAGGTCGGTTTTTAATTCAGCGCATGATCAGTAACAGTTATCGCGGCTATTCATCTCGCTCAAAACCCACCACTGGCCGGTCAGCACGGCTGCGATGCTGAATTTTAACAATGCTGCAGCAGTGCTTATTCACGATGACAAGCAGCAAATAGCCATAAAAAAACCCCAGGCAAGCTGCCTAGGGTTTTTTTATGCACACGATAGCGCTATGTCAGCTGCGTGCTTGCAACCACCCGCCGTCAACGACCAGTGGTTGCGTGCAGTCAAACTTACATCATACCGCCCATGCCGCCCATACCACCCATGTCACCACCGCCCATTGCTGGACCGTCATCTTTAGGTAATTCAGCGACCATACAGTCAGTCGTCAGCATTAAGCCAGCCACTGATGCCGCATTTTGCAATGCAGAACGTGTCACTTTAGTTGGGTCAAGAATACCCATTTCGATCATGTCGCCGTATGTTTCGTTAGCGGCGTTGTAACCGTAGTTGCCTTGTCCAGCTGCTACATTGTTGACCACAACTGATGGTTCAACACCAGCGTTTGCTACGATTTGACGTAATGGCTCTTCAACGGCGCGTAATACAATTTTTACGCCAGCGTCTTGGTCATGGTTATCGCCTTTAACTTTAGCAATAGCCGCACGTGCGCGAATCAACGCGACGCCACCACCAGCCACAATACCTTCTTCAACTGCGGCACGTGTTGCGTGCAAGGCATCTTCAACGCGGGCTTTTTTCTCTTTCATTTCGATTTCAGTCGTCGCGCCAACCTTGATTACGGCTACACCGCCAGCTAATTTAGCTACGCGTTCTTGCAGTTTCTCACGGTCGTAGTCGCTAGAAGCTTCTTCGATTTGAGTTTTGATTTGCGCAATGCGTGATTTGATTGTGCCTTCAACACCATGGCCATCAATGATGATGGTGTTTTCTTTACCGACTTCAATACGTTTCGCTTGACCTAAGTTCTCAAGGGTTACGCTTTCAAGTTTCAGGCCAACTTCTTCAGCAATCACTGTACCGCCAGTCAGAATGGCGATATCTTCGAGCATAGCTTTACGACGGTCACCGAAACCAGGGGCTTTAACAGCAACAGTTTTCAAGATACCGCGGATATTGTTGACCACTAGTGTAGCTAAAGCTTCACCATCAACATCTTCAGCAATGATCAGCAATGGACGACCTGATTTAGCAACTTGCTCTAAAGTAGGTAATAAATCACGGATGTTTGAGATTTTTTTGTCATGCAATAACACGAATGGATTATCCAGCAATGCAATTTGACGCTCTTGATTGTTGATGAAGTACGGTGACAAATAGCCACGGTCAAACTGCATACCTTCAACGACGTCTAATTCACTTTCCAGACCTGAACCATCTTCAACTGTAATTACGCCTTCTTTGCCGACTTTGTCCATGGCATCAGCAATGATTTTGCCGATGGTTTCATCAGAGTTAGCTGAAATAGAACCGACTTGAGCGATTTCTTTGCTGGTAGTACATGGTTTTGATTGCGCTTTTAAATCAGCAATGGCCGCAGCAACCGCTTTATCGATACCACGTTTCAAATCCATTGGGTTCATGCCGGCAGCCACTGATTTCATGCCTTCACGAATAATTGCCTGCGCTAACACGGTCGCTGTTGTCGTACCGTCACCAGCGATATCAGAAGTTTTTGAAGCCACTTCTTTGACCATTTGTGCGCCCATGTTTTCGAATTTGTCTTTTAATTCGATTTCTTTAGCGACAGAAACACCATCTTTAGTGATGGTAGGTGCGCCGAAAGAACGCTCGAGCACTACGTTACGGCCTTTAGGACCTAATGTTACTTTAACTGCGTTGGCCAGAATGTTCACGCCGTTAGTCATTTTTTGGCGAACTTCGTCGCCGAATCTTACGTCTTTTGCTGCCATGTTAAACTCTCCTGATAATTCTTAATTAGATTGAATCCATTACATCGGGCTAATAGCTGTTGAAATTATTCAACTCATATTAACGTTGAAATTATTCAACTCATATTTACGTTGAAATTATTCAACGATCGCCATGATGTCTTCTTCACGCATCACTAATAATTCTTCGCCATCGATCTTAACGGTTTGACCGGCGTATTTACCGAACAATACTTTATCGCCAACTTTAACGTCTAAAGCAATTAGTTTGCCGCTGTCATCTCTTTTGCCAGCGCCAATTGCCTGCACTACGCCTTGGTCTGGTTTTTCTGTTGCGCTATCAGGAATAACAATGCCTGAAGCTGTAGTACGCTCTTCTTCAGAACGCTTAACAATAACGCGGTCGTGTAACGGACGAATTTTCATACGGTATCTCCAAAAATTAAATGACAATAATTAAACTTATTCACTATTTAAAAACACTAAATCTAACAAAAAACTTATACATAATTCAGTAGTTATATTGCAAATGGTTGGCTGGCAACCATGCAGAGCGAGCGCGATTTTAGCACTCAAACCCCTAGAGTGCTAGTGATTGGGTCGCAGTGGCATATTTCAAGACTTAAATTTAAATATAGTCATGAACTGGCTGCAGTCTTAATCTAGGGTCTTAAATCTAGCGTATTGATTAGTATTATTATTTTAATCAGTGCGGCCAGCGCGGCTTAGTTGGCTAGTGATGTCTTTATTCGATTTTTATATTAAATGCGCTACTGGAATTAAAAGCGCAAAAACCTTATGCTAGCAGGCTGTTTATCAAATTAAAGCACGCACATGTCACAAAACGAGTCGGCGATTGAGCAAATTAACCTCGGCTACAATGATCAACAAGATCGCTTGTTGCTGAAATTGGGTTTGGCTGATAAATCAGAGATTGCGCTGTGGATTACGCGCAGTATTTATAAAGTGATGTCGGCGTTGCTGCACAGCAGCCGATCGACTTTAGCGACTAACCCAGAAGCACTGCAACTGCCGGCATTAGTGCCCGTAGACACTAAAGCTGCGGCGTTGGCGAGTTTTGCCAAGGTTGCGGCAGAACAGCAAGCGCTGGACAATATGGATTTCAAATCCGTCTATATTAGCGAGCGCCAAGCACGTTCGACCGAGCCGATGCTGGCAGTAGAATCTGTGCTGGTGGCTAGCGAACATGAACCGTCACAACTCGAATTGCATTGCCAGCATGGACAAATCGTTAAAATGGCACTGACTGCTGAGCTACTGCAGGCTTTGACCAGCATGATGCAATTATCCATACGCGATGCTGGCTGGGATTTAGCAAGCACGGCAGATAATCGGCAAATAAGCCTCATGACGCCACAACAAGTGTTACATTAAGCCATGGAATACCGTCAACTAGGCAATACCGAACTTAAAATCTCCGCCATTAGCCTTGGCACCATGACCTATGGTGATCAAAATACCGAGGCGGAAGCGCATGCACAAATGGATTACGCAATCGCCCACGGCATCAATTTTATTGATACCGCCGAAATGTACCCGGTGCCGCCCAAAGCCGAAACCTATACACGTACCGAAACCATGGTCGGTAGCTGGCTCAAACATCAAGCGCGTGATCAGATTGTTTTAGGTGGCAAGGTGGCTGGTCCGCGCCGCGGCATGCACTGGATTCGTGGTGGGCCGGCATCTTTAGACCGTGCCAATATGCGTGCGGCAATCGAAGGTTCGCTAACACGATTGCAGACAGATTATATTGATGTCTACCAGCTGCATTGGCCGGAGCGCAATGTGCCTATGTTTGGTCAGTATCTGTTTGACCCGGCCAATGAGTTTGTGTCCGGCGTCTATCAGCAAGGTGAGGCGCACGCCTGGCTGTCGATACAAACTCAGCTCGAAACTTTGGCGGAGTTAATTGCAGAAGGCAAAGTGCGTTACATTGGCCTGTCGAATGAGCAGCCGTGGGGCGTGATGGAATTTTTACGCATCGCCAAAGCGTATAATCTGCCATTGGTGGCAAGCGTGCAGAACTGCTACAACCTGATCAACCGCGGCATGGAGTTTGGCATGTCTGAAGTGTTATACCGTGAGAACGTCGCTCTGCTGGCTTATTCGCCACTGGCTTTTGGCCACTTAACGGCTAAATACATTGATGATCCTTTAGCCAAAGGCCGGGTGACGCAGTTTTTAGGCTATGCGCAGCGTTACAAAAAGCCAAATGTATATCCGGCGTGTGCGGCCTACGCCAAGCTGGCGCGTGAGCACGGGCTGACGCCAACGCAATTAGCCTTGGCCTTTGTTTACCATCGCTGGTTTGTCACCAGCACCATTATCGGGGCCACGACGATGGTGCAGTTACAGGAAAATATAGCAGCGTGGTCGGTACAGCTTTCGCCAGAAGTGATGCAGCAGATTGAAGTTTTACATTTAACCATGATGAACCCAGCACCTTAAGTTCAGCTGGCGCCAGCTATGACTTGAAGTCGTCATAATTTTTGAACACTTATTTACTAGAAAGTCCGCCTGAATGAGTAATTTACCGCACTGTCCGCAATGCAACTCCGAATTTACCTATGCAGATGGGGAAATGTACATTTGCCCGGAATGTGCACATGAATGGCCAACAGCTGCCGCCAGCGAGAATGTAGACGCCGCCCGTGTTATTCGTGATGCGAATGGCAACGTTCTGCAGGATGGCGATACCATTAGCGTGATTAAAGATCTGAAGGTAAAGGGTTCGTCGTTAGTGGTTAAAGTCGGTACTAAAGTCAAAAATATCCGTCTGGTTGACGGAGATCACGACATAGACTGCAAAATCGATGGCATAGGCGCCATGAAATTAAAGTCTGAATTCGTCAAGAAAGTATAAAAACCGCGGCAGCAGCTGCATGGCCGTTAATAGCGGCTAGCTGCGTATGCTGAGCCATGCTAAACGCCGTATAGATTGCTATAGCTGCGGCATAGCGCAGATTTTAATGAAAGATCATGACCAATAAAACCCTACTCGCGCGTTCCATGCAATCTGTCTGGCATCCATGTACACAGATGAAGCAGCATGAAACTTACCCACTCATTGCCATGCAGCGCGGAGAAGGCGTCTGGCTATACGATGCCGATGGTAGCCGCTATCTCGATGCGGTCAGCTCGTGGTGGGTCAACCTGTTTGGTCATAACAATCCGCGGATTAAAGATGCAATTAAATTGCAGCTCGACACGCTGGAGCACGTCATGCTCGCCGGTTTTACGCATGAGCCGGTGGTGGCGTTGTCCGAACAGTTGGCCGAACTTACCGGTTTAGGCCATGCGTTCTATGCCAGTGACGGCGCCAGTGCGACTGAAATTGCACTGAAGATGAGTTTTCATTACTGGCGCAATAGCAATAAACCGCTTAAAACCAAATTTATCAGCCTGCAACATAGCTACCACGGTGAAACCTTGGGCGCACTGAGTGTGACCGATGTGGCGATTTTTAAGGATACCTATGCGCCACTGCTGCTGCAGTCAGCACAAATGCCTAGCCCGGATTTTAGACTGGCCGAGGCCGGCGAGGGTGCTGAAGCTTATGCGCTACGCTGCGCCGCGCAGCTGGAGCAATATATAGCCGAACATCAGCATGAACTCGCGGCTTTTATTATCGAGCCATTGGTGCAGTGCGCCGCCGGCATGGGCATGTACCATCCGGCTTATTTACGCCGCGCCCGCGAGATTTGCACGCAATACGCGGTGCACTTGATCGCCGATGAAATTGCCGTGGGTTTTGGCCGCAGCGGCACTATGTTTGCGTGCGAGCAGGCGCAGATTACCGCGGATTTCATCTGTTTATCCAAAGGCATTACCGGTGGCTATTTGCCGTTGTCAGCGGTGTTGACGACGGATGAAATCTACCAGGCATTTTATGATGATAGTCCGCTCAAAGGCTTTTTGCATAGCCACAGCTACACTGGCAATCCACTGGCATGCAGCGCGGCCTTAGCAACTCTGGCGATTTTTGTCGCCGACCATACCATTGAACAGAATCAGCAAAAATCAAGCTATATGCATAGCCAGCTACAGGCACTGATCGCTCCGTCCGCGGCCGCGAACAATATCAAGCATCTGCGCCAGCAAGGCATGATTATGGCGTTTGATGTTGATACCACCAATAGCAACTTCGCGCGCGATTGCTACAGCCAAGCCTTGCAGCAAGGATTGCTGTTACGGCCGATTGGCAATACCGTCTACTTCATGCCGCCGTATACCATGACGCTTGATGAAACCGATTTTATGCTGCGGGCGGCGCTGGATGCGGTGCAAGCGAGCATTTAAAAAAATGCCTATGTCTAGCGCCATTAAACGCACGCTATGCTTGATATTGTTTATTTGTGCGCCGCAGCTGGCCTGCGCCCAGTTGCCGAGCACGGTTGAGCAGGCTTTGCAGCAGATCGGTTTGCCTGCCGATCAAGTCTCGGTTTATGTGCAGGCCCTAAGTGCAGAGCCTGGCGCTAACAAGCCGCCGCTGCTCATGCATCAGTCTACATCTGCGCTTAATCCGGCGAGCACGATGAAGTTACTGACCAGCTATGCCGCTCTGGCCTTGCTTGGCCCCAGCTACCGCTGGAAAACTGAAGTCTACCGTGATGGCACATTACATGACGGCGTGCTCGATGGTAATTTGTACATTAAAGCGTACGGTGATCCGAGTTTGATGAGTGCTGATTTCTGGCGCCTACTGCGTAGTCTGCGTCAGCTTGGCATCCGCGAAATCAACGGTGATCTGATCATTGATAACAGCTATTTTTCTGTAGATACGCCAGCGCGCAGCAGTTTTGACGCAGACACGGCACGCGCCTACAACGCTACGCCGAGCGCACTGGCCATCAACCTAAAAGCCAGCAGTTTCCGTTTTGATGCCGATGCGCTGCAGGTGACGATTACGCCAGAACCCGACTTGCCGCAAATTCAGGTGATCAATCGACTTAAAGTTGGCGCTGCCGATTGCAGTCGCTGGCGCAATGGCGTCAATTATGATGTTAAGCAAGATGGCGCTAAGGCTGTTGTTACCTTCAGTGGTGTTTATGCGGCTGAGTGCCGCGATAAATATCTGCAATTACTGGTACTGGATGAAAATAACTATACGCTGCATTTGTTCAGCAAGTTATGGCTGGAACTGGGTGGCGGTTTTCATGGCAAGCTGCGCGTGCTGACTACGCCCGACTCTATGCCGTTATCGACGGTAAAACTATGGCAGCAAGACTCAAAGACACTGGCGCAGATTCTGCCCGATATCAATAAGTGGAGTAATAACCTCATGGCGCGGCAGCTGTTGCTCACCATCGCCGCCGAGAAAATGGGCGCACCCGCTACCGAAGCCAACGGCGCGCTGGTGGTGGATGCTTGGCTAAAATCAATGGGACTTAACTTTAATGAGCTTGTCATCGACAACGGTTCAGGTTTGTCGCGCAGTGAGCGCATCAGCGCACAGCACATGGGCGAGCTGTTAGTGAGCGCCTACTTTAGCCCGGTCATGGCCGAGCTGATGAGTTCACTGCCGATACTGGCGGTCGATGGCACCATGCAAAAGCGCATGCCGGCCAGTGATTTGTCCGGTCGGGCGCACCTCAAGACCGGTAGCATCAATGGCGTGCTGACCTTAGCCGGCTACATGCTCGGCCAGCGCGGCCAGCGCTATGTCGTTGTATTTATGGTGAACCATGCAAAAATGGCGATGACTAAACCAGCGCAGGATGCATTGTTGCAATGGGTTTATGCACAATAGTCGTCGTTATTTTCTCTAATTTGCCGGTATTAGATTTGGCAAACTGACAGTGGTTTCTAGTATCATAGGTGTGGGCTTCACCATGCACTTTATAATTGAATACGCATCATTAAACACACATAATTAAATACATGGATAATTTATGAAATATAACACCAGCATCAGCATTACCTTATTGCTCGCCTGTTTCACCATGGCGGGCTGCAAGGCCGAATCATCAAACCCAACACAGGAAAAACCAGCAATGACACAAGGCGCTAATATCACCGCATTACAAAAAATTGACACACAAGTCGGCACTGGCCGCGAAGCCGAAGCTGGCTTTAACGTCACCGTGCATTACACCGGCTGGATTTACGATGCAGCTGCCGAAGGCGGTAAAGGCAAAAAATTTGATAGCAGTTTAGACCGCAATCAGCCATTTAATTTCTTCTTAGGCGGTGGCCAAGTGATTCAAGGCTGGGATGAAGGCTTTGCCGGCATGAAAATTGGCGGCAAACGCACGCTGATTATTCCGTCAGAAATGGGTTATGGCGCACGCGGTGCCGGTGGTGCAATTCCGCCAAATGCTAACTTGATTTTTGATGTTGAATTATTGGATGTTAAATAAAACTTTGCCACGGTAAAGCTGCTCGGATGCTGGCGTGCTTGCGCTATGCCTTCGAGTAGTATTCGCGCGGTTTCAACGTCTAACGGTCACGCCGCTTAGTTAGCTTGGGTGAACTTGGGCAAACTTGGGCAAACTTGGGCGAGCTTGGTCAAATATGAAGAGAGAAAAAATATGCAGGTAAGCGTTAAATGGATTGATGGTGTCAGCTTTGTCGGCGAATCAGAATCAGGACATGCCGTAGTCTTGGATGGCGCACCGGAGAACGGCGGCCGTAATATCGGCATGCGACCGATGGAAATGCTGCTGATCGGCATGGGCGGTTGTACCTCGTTTGATGTGGTCACTATCCTCAAAAAAGCCCGGCAAGCGGTGACGCATTGCGTGGCTGAAATCCATGCCATTCGTGCAGATGAAATACCTAAAGTCTTTACTAAAATCCACGTGCATTTTGTGGTGACCGGTAATGGTCTTAATCCAGTGCAGGTGGAACGCGCCGTGAAATTGTCTGCTGAAAAGTATTGTTCAGCGTCGATTATGCTGAGTAAGGCCTGTGAAATCAGTCATGACTTTGAAATCAAGGCCAGCGATGTAAGCGCGGACGCAGTTAACACTGATTAAGTATATTGCGACGCGACCAGTGCCTGGAGTTTAAGCATCTGGCGCTTGGATATGCTACTAGCTAGTTTTTGCCGTAAGTTAAAGCTGAGTTTCCGTCACTTTGACGGTAAGCGGCTTTTCGTCTTCTAATATATTCAATAAACGATCAACATTGGGATGCTTGCCCGGGCAGTTTTCCGCGTCTTCGGCATGCTCGGCAAACAGGCTTAAACCCTCGACAGCAGCATCTAAAGAGATCTCGCCGTACATACGAAACAGGTGATAATAAACCTTAATTGAGCCTTGGCTGCCAGGTTTATTTTCAATCACCCCAGCAAGGCTAGCGTCAGCGTTATAAAGCTCAATGCGCTGCACATGTGAGGCATCATCCAGAGTTGCAAGTACATCACTAAATTTTTGCATAATTAATAAACCTTATTCTAATAGTTTGTTGTAAATCAACCACCGCAGCAGCGTGCAGCAGCAGTTTTGGTGCTGACGTTTTATAAACGATAGGCGGCAGCGGTCATCAATTTAGATACTTTCTGCATTAAAAATTTTGCAGCTGTCGGCAGTTCGGCTGCGCCATGTGCAATCGCCTGATCCTCATGCTTGGCTTCATCAAGCTGCATTTGTGCAATAATTGCCCGCGTTTTTTGATCGGCTAGTGGCAACTTTTCGAGGTGACTGCTTAAATGTGCACCGACTTGTTTTTCAGTTTCTGCTAAAAAGCCTAAATTCCATTGATCACCGAATGCACCCGCAATCACCCCCATCGTAAACGAAGCGGCATAGAACACGGGGTTAAGCAGGCTAGTGCGGCCACCGAGTTGCCCAATACGCGTTTCGCACCAAGCGAGATGCTCGGTTTCTTCCTGGGCGGCTTGCTTTAAGGCTGTGGTGATATCGGCGTGCTTAGACGTTAGTGCCTGACCGCTGTATAAAGCTTGTGCACAGACTTCACCGGTATGATTAATGCGCATCAGTGCTGCGGCCTGTTTTTTCTCTACAGCGCTTAATGCGGCATCGGCAATATCGAGGTCAGGGTGCGGGCGCCGGCTATGCGGTTTTGCCAGCAAGGTACGCAGTCCGGTGTCAAATTCAGCGATGAATTTATCTACAGTTGATCTATTTTGCATATGCATATTTTACGCTTAAATTGGCAGTCGCCATGGATAAAAAGTGATAATAAACTGATAAGTGTTAAGTCGCTATCAACGCCATTGGGCGAAGAGTTTGCGCTAATTTTTTAGACTGGATGTTCTGTCTTTAGTCCCATTTGTTGCGCGATTATTTGTATCGGATGCAGTACGCTCACCTTTAAATTTTGCGCGCGTAAGCCGTCGGCGATATGCAAGCTGCAACCTATATTGGACGTAGCCAGTAGGCTGACGTCATTGGCTCTAATCGCAGCTATTTTATCGTTGCGCAAGCTTGTGGCCATAGGCGCTTGCGTCAGCATGTAGGCCCCAGCGCCACCACAACATTGATTATTGCCCGGCAGCGGCTGTATGTCAGCCTGCGGAATTTTCTTGAGTAAATCATAGACCGCCGCCTGGCTGTTTAATACATTGCGCAATGTGCATGGATCTTGCACATAAATAGGCTGCGCCAAGGCTGATATCTCGATACTAGCCCAGTTACAGCGCAGCAGAAAACTGCTGATATCGACTATATTATGCTGTGGCAGACTGTCAATTAATCCGGCGCCACAGCCGCTGGCTACGCTGATTAATGGCAGCTCGGCTGCAAATGCGACTTGATTTATTTTAACCAGCTGCGCCGCTTCAGGCGCATCACCCATTTGCCTGGCGATGCTGCCGCAGCAAGTTTGCTGTGCTGGAATATGCACATCATAACCGAGCTCATTTAATACAAAAATACTCGCCTGCAATGTCTGCCGGTCAAAGGCGCTGCTGGCACAACCTAAAAACAAACTGACCGCACCTTTTTTGCTGGCGGCATCACGTTTGCTGGCGCTTGCCGGGTACAGTGACTGCCAGGCGCCAGGCTGGGCTATAGGCGGCAAAATTTTGGCTACAGGCAGTAGACGCTTTAATAAGCCATCGAGATTGCATTGCTGTATGAGCCATAACGGCCAAAGCAATAAAGTCGCCAGAGAGCGATAGCGAATAAAGGGTTTAGCCAGGCTGAACCAAATACTAGTTTTCGGAATAAACTGCGCGCGCGTTGCATCGAGCAGGGCGCCGTAGTTGACATTGTTCGGGCACGAAGACTCGCAGCTGCGGCAGCCCAGGCATAAGTCTATATGTTGTTTGAAACGCTCATTGTTAGGTAAAACCTCGGTAGCCACAGCGCGTATTAATTGTATGCGCCCGCGCGGCGAGTCGGCCTCCGAGCCGGTTTTTCTATAGGTAGGGCAGTGCGGCAGACACAGGCCGCAAGCGACACAGCGCTCGGCTTCTATGATCAATGATGCGATGGCTAAAGACATATTTATATTATAAACCTTGTTAGGAATGTGTTCACGGCGCAGATAAAATCTGCGCAGACTTGGCCATGCCAGCTGCATGGCCTGCAGGCCGAGTGAGCTGGCTCCACGCATAAAAAATCCGCCAGTGAAGGCGGATTAGGTCATGCGTGCATCAATGTTATTTTACTTTTTCAGCATCAGCTTTAGCTGCTTCAACTTTGGCAGCTGGCGTATGCACTACCGGCAGGCCTTTCAGAAAATTCATCGCTTGCGTGAACTGAATATCGTCTTTGCTCGCTGGCTCTATCGGTGTTACCGCTTCAGAAAATTTCTTTTCGGCCGCTTTTTCTTTAGCCGCTTCTTTAGCAGGTGAAATCGGCGCTACCACTTTGTCTGTCGCTGCGGCTTTTGCTTCCTTAGGGTTTGCAAGATGACCAGTTAAGTCGGCTTCGTGAATATTGTGTGATTGGTCAGTGCCATCTTCAACAATATAGTCAGGCACGATGCCTTTAGCCTGAATCGAGCGACCTTTAGGTGTGAAATAGCGCGCAGTGGTGAGCTTGATCGCTGCGCCGTTGTTCATCGGCATGATGGTTTGCACTGAGCCTTTACCAAAGCTTTGCGTACCAAGCACAGTGGCGCGTTTGTGATCTTGCAATGCGCCCGCGACGATTTCTGAAGCTGAGGCCGAGCCGCTGTTGATGAGCACGGTCATCGGTACCGTTTTCATCTCTGCCGGCAAGTCACGAATGTAGTCGTTGGCAGCGCCCCCGCGTACATAGTTTTCCGGCGTGGCGGTTAATTGCATTTTTGAATCCGGGGCACGACCTTCGGTATAGACCACCAGTTTATTTTTTTCTAAAAACGCAGCCGAAACCCCTACTGCACTGTTTAGCAAGCCGCCCGGGTCATTACGCAGGTCTAAAACGAAGCCTTTGAATGGGCCTTTATTTTCTGCATACATGGTCTTGATCGCTTTGGCGAGATCTTCACCGGTGTGTTCCTGAAACTGCGTTACGCGCGCATAAGCGTAGCCGGGTTCAGTGAGCTTGAATTTAACACTTTTGTTTTTAATAACGGCACGTACCAAGGTAATGGTCAGCGGTTTATTTTCACTCTTACGCAATACGCTCAATACGATAGGCGTATCAGGCTTGCCGCGCATGCGTTTTACTGCATCGTTCAGGCTCATGCCTTTTACCGGTGTGCTATCGAGTTTCACAATCAGATCGCCGCTTTTGATGCCAGCTTTATAAGCCGGTGAATCTTCAATCGGAGAAATCACCTTGACCAGGCCGTCTTCCATGCCGACTTCTATACCGAGGCCGCCAAACTCGCCCTGCGTCGATGCCTGCATATCCTTGAACGCATCAACGTCCATATAAGTAGAGTGCGGATCTAAGCCGGTGAGCATGCCGCTAATTGCTTCAGAGATTAGTTTTTTATCTTCCACCGGTTCAACGTAGTCGCTTTTAATTTTGCCGAAGACTTCAGCAAATGCACGCAGATCGTCGAGCGGTAATTCTTGCTTGACCATTTTTTCTGCTACTGCAGAATAGGTTAAACTCAGCATGAGCCCAAGCACCAGGCCAGAGCCGACCAAGCCTAGTTTAGAAAAGCGGTGATTTTTATTTTGAACTTGCATCTATGATTATCCCAACAAAGTTTACTTGACTCGCATACGACTCAGCTAAAGTGCTTTTAATTTCATTTGCAATTAAATATATATTGGCCACATTGAGTTATCGCGGTTATATATCAAACTTAATTATAACAGCAAGGACACTTTAAATTGATTAAGCCCACTATTGAAATTACTTATTGCACGCAGTGCCGCTGGCTTTTGCGCGCGGCATGGTTGGCGCAAGAACTGCTGACTACGTTTGAACAAGATTTGTCGGGAGTGATGCTTAAGCCTGGCAGCAGCGGCGTGTTTGAAGTGACGCTTGATCAGCAGCTGCTTTTTTCGCGTAAACATGCCGGACGTTTTCCTGAAGCAAGAGAATTAAAGCAGTTGGTGCGCGATGTAATAGCGCCGACGCGGGATTTAGGCCATAGCGATAAGCCGCTGCGCTGAGTATTCGTTTTTTAGCCGTTTTAGGCAAGTTACGGCGTTGATTCTATGCGCTGTGCACCATTAAAACGCTTCGCCCAGTAACCCTCGCGCATACTTTCAATGCGTACTTTGCCACCGGCGCTGGGTGAATGTATGAAGCGATTGTTGCCAACATAAATACCGACGTGCGAAAAAGCCGATTTTAGCGTGTTGAAAAATACCAGATCGCCGGGTTTTAAATCGGCTTGAGGGATGCTGACACCGATCTGGCTAATAGCCAGTGTGCTGTGCGGCAGGGTTAAGCTAGTGGCTTGTTTGAACACATAATGCACAAAACCGCTGCAATCAAAGCCGGATTCTGGTGTCCTGCCACCGTATTGATAACGCACACCGGTCAGGCTCAAGGCATTGACCAGCACTTCACGTGCACGCTCAGACCAGTTGTCTTGACTGTCCTCGGCGCTGGCGGCTAATGGCGTTGGCACTTCTATGATATTAGGTGCCGGTTCAATAGCGGCACAGGACGTAGTGAAGATGGCAAGCACTAGGCACAAGCAATAACGGGTGGGTATAAGTTTAGTCACGGCCAGATTATAAGAAATTATTTAACAAAAGCATAATGTTAATCACAGCTTTTTAAAAAAATAGCAGATAACAAGCACACCAGCATGACTATCTGTACCTGGATAAATCTACATGCATCGCGCGCTAATTTTAGAGGCAAGCGCATGAAGACGTGGGATAATTCGTCCGCTATGAGTGAACAGACGATACATCAGGTTTTTGCAGAAAACGGCATTTTAGCCGCGCATATTGACGGCTACAGTGCACGTAGCCAGCAGCTGGAAATGGCGCTGGCGATTGCGGACGCGATCAAAAATAATAGCCAGCTGGTCGCTGAGGCGGGAACCGGTACCGGTAAGACCTTTGCTTATTTAGTGCCGGCGCTACTCACTGGCGGTAAAGTCATTATTTCTACCGGTACCAAAAACCTGCAGGATCAACTCTATAGCCGTGATTTGCCTAATGTGCGCGATGCGCTAAAAGTGCCGGTGACGGTAGCCATGCTCAAAGGCCGTGCTAACTATATTTGTCGCTATCATCTGGAGCGTGCCGAAAGTGACGGCCGCTTTGGTTCGCGCGAAGATGCGAGTTACGTGCAGGTGATTAAAACCTTTGCAGAACACAGCAAAAGCGGTGATAAGAGTGAGCTTAATACGGTGCCGGAAAATGCGCAGATCTGGGCGAGCGTGACCTCGACCCGCGACAACTGCCTGGGTTCAGACTGCGCCTATTATAAAGATTGCTTTGTGATGGAAGCGCGTAAAAAAGCGCTGGCAGCGGACGTGGTCGTGGTTAATCATCATCTGTTTTTTGCCGATGTCATGCTGCGCGACGAAGGTGTGGCTGAACTGTTGCCTAGCGCCAATACCGTCATATTTGATGAGGCGCACCAACTGCCAGAGGTTGCCGGCTTGTTTTTCGGAGAAGATGTCTCTACCGGCCAATTGCATGAGCTGGCGCAAGACTGCACCGCAGCGCATTTAACGCTGGCCAAGGATTGCATCGAGCTGGGCAAGGCGATTCCGGCTTTAGAAAAATCGGCCAAAGATTTCAGGCTGGTGTTTGCTTACGAAGGCTCGCGTTTGCCAGTGCAAAAAGCCCTGGCACTCAAAGGCTTTGCCGAAGCTTTTGCCTATATGCAAAGCCAGCTTAAAGCGCTGGCTGCGGTGCTGGAAACACAGGCTGCACGTGATCCTCTGCTGGAAAAATGCTGGCAGCGCAGTATGGCTTTAGCTGAATTAATGCGTCGCTGGCATAGTGCCGAAAATAATAACCTGGTGCGCTGGGTCGAGGTGTTTACGCATTCGGTACAGCTGCATGCTACGCCGCTCAGTGTCGCCGAAGGTTTTGGTAAGCAGCTCAATGCGCAGCCGCGCGCCTGGATATTTACTTCAGCGACGCTGGCGGTGAAAAGTGACTTCAGTCACTATATTGCGCAAATGGGTTTGCAGCAGGCTAAAACCGGCTTTTGGGAAAGCCCGTTTGATTATCAGCAGCAGGCATTGTTATATGTGCCGCAGAATATGCCAGACCCCAATAGCCCCAGTTATAGCGCCAGTGTGGCGGCAGTGGCTTTGCCCGTGCTGCAAGCCAGTGGTGGCCGCGCTTTTGTACTGTCGACCAGCTTGCGCGCCATGCGCGAGATCCACGCCTTATTGAAAGATGCGTTTGCAGAAAACGGCATTGAAAGCCCGTTGTTATTGCAGGGCGAGAGCTCACGCACCGAGCTGCTCGACCGCTTTCGGCAATTGGGTAACGCGGTGTTAGTTGGCTCGCAAAGTTTCTGGGAAGGCGTGGATGTGCGTGGCGAGGCCTTGAGTGTGGTCATTATTGATAAGCTGCCGTTTGCGCCGCCAGATGACCCGGTGCTGTCGGCACGGGTTGATAAACTAAATGCCGAAGGCAAAAATGCATTTATGGAATATCAGTTACCGTATTCGGTCATTACCTTAAAGCAGGGTGCCGGGCGTTTGATTCGCGATGAAAATGATCGCGGCGTGTTGGTAATTTGTGATCCACGCCTGATCACCAAATCCTATGGCAAAAAAATATGGCAAAGTTTGCCGCCATTTAAAAGAACACGCGACCTAGCTGCGGTAGAAGCGTTTTTCTTGGCGTAAAGTTTCGGCGCTAATTTAACGGCTTGATCTAACCCAGTCGTCAAGCGGTGCAGCACAATTTTGTTCAGGATTGATAAAAGCCGGTATGAAGCGCATGCATTGCGTGCGTTTATTTTTTAGTTTTTATAATTTTTTTATTAAGCTGTTTTTTCTATTTATAATATGTAGCGTTAGAATTAATCTTTGTAAGGTTGAGCTCGCGTGTGCTTAGCTGGTTTATGGTAAAAGGCCGTATATTATGACTGTTGATGTAACCCCGGTATTGTCAGATCAAGTACATGAAGTAGCGCACGGTTGTGCTGCTTGCAAAAACCCCGCCGGCCTAGACTTTGATTTTGAATACGCATTTCAGCCTATCGTTGATTTTAATGCCAAGACTATTTTTGCACATGAAGCCCTGATTCGCGGGCCCAATGGCGAAGGCGCTTACAGCGTGTTGAGCCAAGTCAATAATGATAATCGCTATCAATTTGATCAGGCCTGTCGGCTCAAAGCGGTGAAAACGGCGGCTGAATTGCAGCTTGACGGTTTGCTATCTATTAATTTCATGCCGAATGCGGTTTACCGGCCCGAGCTCTGTATTCGCGCTACGCTTGAAGCTGCCAAGCGCTATAGCTTTCCGGCGAGCAATATTATTTTCGAGTTTACCGAACAGGAAATTATCAACGATACCAAACACCTGATCAATATTGTGTCTGAATACAAAAAACTAGGCTTCAAAACGGCTCTAGATGATTTTGGCGCTGGCTATGCCGGCCTAAATTTATTGGCGCGCTTTCAGCCAGATATTATCAAAATAGACATGGAGCTTATCCGCGACATCGACACCAGTAAAGTTCGGCAGACCATAGTCAAAGCCATTACACGCATGTGTGAAGAGCTTGGTGTAACCGTACTTGCCGAGTGTGTTGAAACCAAAGCCGAGCGCGATGTGTTGTTAAATTATGGTATCAATCTGTTTCAAGGCTATTTATTCGGCAAGCCGGCGTTTAGGGCTGCAGGTAAAGTTGATGCGGATGCATGGCTGTAATTTTTGCAAAATCTTTCATTTAATCGGCTTAAATACAGCGCAAGCATTCAGACGCAAGCGACACAGTGGCGTCAAATCAAACCATAGTGACTGGCAAAATTCTGCGTTGCTAAGCCGGTAATGGCTATGAGTAGTTGATGGCACTGATTTTAATTCCCGAATCCGACTATGCGCTCAGCGCTATCCGTGCGCAGGGTGCTGGCGGGCAAAATGTGAATAAGGTGTCGACGGCGATACATCTGCGTTTTAATATTCCCGCGTCGTCGTTAACGGAAGCACTCAAGCAGCGCTTGCTACTGTTAAGAGATAGCCGTATTAGCGACGAAGGTATTCTTGTGCTCAAAGCGCAGCAATACCGTACCCAGGAAGCGAATAAAAAAGATGCAGTGCAGCGCCTGCATGCAATCGTCAATGCCGCCAACCAGGTCAAACCCGTGCGTTATGCCACGCGGCCAACGCGCGGTGCGCAAAAGCGCCGCCTGGAAACTAAAATACAGCGTGGCCAAATCAAGCAGATGCGTGGCAAAATAGCGTCTGAATAAAACTGATGAAACACAAATGAATTTATTAGCCTTTGATACCTCCACCGAATACTTATCGCTTGCACTCATGGTGGCGGATCGCACCCTGACCTTTGATCTCAATGCCGGACAAAGTCACTCGCAAATTATTTTGCCGCAGATTAAAGCATTGCTACATTCCGGCGGCGTCGAATTAAAAGATTTGGATGGCATTGCCTTTGGTGCGGGTCCCGGCTCATTTACCGGCGTACGCGTTGCCGCCGGCGTGGCGCAGGGTTTGGGATTCGGCGCAAATTTGCCGGTAGTGAGTATTTGCACCTTGCTTGCCTTAGCTGAAAGCTGTGCCATGCATGACGCAGCCGCTACACGCGTCATTGCCTGTCTGGATGCACGTATGGGCGAGGTCTATCACGCCGCTTATGAAAAAATAGATGCCGTCTGGGTCAGCACATTAGCGCCAGGTTTATATAAACCCGATGCGGTGCCGGTGCTTAGCGGCGCGTCCTGGGTCGGCGCTGGCAGCGGTTGGCAGACCTACGCGCCGCAGTTGAGTGCTATTTATAGTGAGCAGTTACTGTCAATGCAGCCACAGCGCCTGCCTACGGCGAGCGCGATACTGCATTTGGCGCAGCCTATATTTGGCCGTGGTGAGGCGGCGCATGCGAGTGAGGCCCTGCCGCTTTATATTCGTAACCGCGTCGCGCTGAAAACAGCAGAACGCGAGCAGGGACTACGTTTATGAGCGCGGTGCTAACAACAGAGTCTGCCGGGCAGAATACGCGCTATGCGCTGCGTCCAATGCAGAAGGAGGATCTTGATGCGGTGATGGCGATTGAGCCACATATCTATTCCCATCCGTGGACACGCGGCAATTTCAGCGATTCACTCAATTCTGGCTATAGTGCATGGGTGCTGACGGATAGCACTGCCGCCCAAAAAATCATTGGCTACGCCTTGATGATGATGGTGCTTGATGAAGCACATCTGCTCAATTTAAGCATCGCCAAGGTTTTTCAAAAAAAGGGCTTAGGCAGATTTCTGCTTGAACATATGCTCGCCATCGCTAATAAGCATCAGGCGGCACATATGTTTTTAGAGGTGCGCTCGAGTAATATTGCTGCCATTAGCTTGTACGAGAATCTGGGCTTCAATGAAATGTCGATACGCCGCGGTTATTATCCGGCAGCTTCCGGGCGTGAGGATGCTGTGTTGATGGGTTTGGCATTATGATATTAAAAGCAATGACATTAATGTCACGGAGATGGTGTTGATGATGACGCGCGAAGATATGCTGCGCGAGCTCGAGCTATCGCCGTTATGGACATTGCGCACGCCGGCGTCGAGTCAGTTGCCCATGGCAGCAGTAGAGTCTTCAGCAGCATTAGGCTTGGCAGAGCAGCACGCGGTTGCAATTGTGCCGTCGGCAGCGTTAGTGGCAGAGCCCTTGTCAGCCACGGAATCAGCAACAGAACCGGCCATAGCCTTGGATGCAACGCAAATGCCGCCGCAATTATTGCAGCATATGCTAAGTGACGATGGCGACTGCATGTTCGTGTTCGCAGCGGCCGAGATGCCGGCTGCTGAAGCTGTTTTACTGCGCAACATGGTCATGGCCATGGCGATGAAAGCCAAGCTAATGCCAGCGCCGGCTTACACCGCCGAGCTAGTTGTTACGCAGCCACCGAAGCTACTCATCGTATTGGGTGAAAGCACAGCGCAATATTTACTGCAGACTTCGTTGCCGCTGGCTGATTTGCGCGGTAGCGTGCACACTTATCAAGACGTAGCGCTAGTAGCGAGTTATGATTTAGCCCATCTATTACAAATCTTGCCGGATAAAGCCCAGGCTTGGGATGACTTATGCCTAGGCTTGCACACGCTGCAAAGCTTGAAATCGACAGACTAAACTCCATGTAAATTTCAAGTAGTATGTGGTGCTATTCAGGCCGGATAAAATCAGCCAGCGCATAAGGAAACTAACATGAACAAAATTTACTTAAAATTATTCGCCATTTCAATGTTGCTCAGCCTCAGTAGTTGCGGCTACAACAGCTTTCAGTCACTGGATGAAGCAGCCAAAGCCAGTTGGTCGGAGGTGCTCAATCAATATCAGCGCCGTGCGGATTTAGTGCCGAACCTGGTCAATGTTGTCAAAGGCTATGCCGCGCATGAGCAGGACGTGCTCACCGAAGTCGCCAATGCGCGTTCCCGAGTGGGTAGCATGCAAGTCACGGCGGAGGTGCTCAATGACCCAGCGGCGTTTGCTAAATTTCAGGCAGCACAAGCGCAGTTAAGTTCGGCGTTGTCGCGTTTACTCGCGGTTTCAGAAAACTATCCTAATTTGAAGGCAGACCAAGGTTTCAGGGATTTGCAAGCGCAGCTGGAAGGCACTGAAAATCGCATTACCGTCGCGCGCAACCGTTATATTGACACGATTAAAAACTACAATGTGGCGGTACGCTCCTTCCCGCAGAACCTGACGGCGATGATGTTTGGCTATAAGACCAAGCCTTCGTTTAGCGTAGACAATGAACAGGCCATTTCTACGGCGCCTAAAGTAGACTTTGCTGATAAGCCTGCTCACAATTAAGCAACTTAAAAGACGTGGCTTAGGCTAATGACTGCCGTGCGTATAAAACTAACACTGAGTTTATGCCTGTGGCTGTTGTGCGTCGCATGCAATCTGCAGGCGCAGATCATTGATGTGCCTGCATTAAAATCGCGGGTTACCGATTTAACGCAAACTTTAAGCCGCGATCAACTCAATCTACTAGAAGCTAAACTAGCTGCGTTTGAGCAAGCTAAAGGCAGTCAGATCGCCGTTTTAATGCTGCCAACAACGCAGCCGGAAGACATTGCGCAGTTTTCTATCCGGGTAGCAGGCGCGTGGAAACTGGGGCGTGCCAAGCCCGATGATGGCGTGTTGATTGTGGTTGCCAAGCATGATCGGAAAATGCGCATCGAAGTTGGCTATGGGCTGGAGGGCGCGATTCCAGATTTAACGGCAAAGCGCATTATTGATGAAATGATGGCGCCAAGCTTCAAGCAGGATGATTATTACACCGGCATTAATAATGCACTCGATCAACTCATACGCTTGATCGCCGGCGAGCAATTGCCGGCAGCGACGGCGTCTACGGCGCCGGCGGATATGGCAGCGTCGCTGCCGCTATTGCTATTTGCAGCGCTGATTGCGGCTGTTGTGCTGCGCGCGATCTTCGGCAGTTTATTAGGCGGCATCGTAAGCGGCGGCGGCATCGCTGCGCTGGCTTGGCTGTTGGGCGTAGGCCTGAGTGCGGCAATTTTGTTTGGGTTAGTCGCGTTTGTTATGACGCTGATTGGACCATCCGGCTTGGCACAATTGGCCATGTTAAGCAGTGGCGGGCGTGGCGGTGGCAATCCGTTTTCGGGTGGCGGTGGTGGTTTTGGTGGCGGCGGCGCGTCTGGAAATTGGTGATGATTAAAGTCCTACAACGTTTATTTAAACATCTGCTGCATGTGCCGATAATGGTCAGGCGCTATTTCCCGGCGGCGTCGATGCAGCGTATCGCCGCCGCGATTGCCAGCAGTGAACACATGCACTCCGGCGAAATTTGCTTTGTGGTTGAATCCAACTTAGATATTTTCGATATTTTAAGAAAAAAAACGGCCAAACAGCGTGCGCTGGAGGTGTTCTCGCAATATCAGGTATGGGATACCGCGCACAATAACGGTGTATTGATTTATTTGCTGTTGGCAGAGCATGATTTTGAAATACTGGCAGACCGTGGCATCGATCAACATAGTGGCGCCGACCAATGGGCGCGCATCAGCCGCCAGATGGAAGCCTGCTTTAAGCGTGGTGAGTTTGAAGCCGGCGTGGTTTACGGCGTGGCAGAAATCGGCGCGCAACTGCTGCAGCACTATCCGGCGCAAGCCAGTAAAATCAATGAGCTCAATAATGCACCGATTATTATTTAACGCAGTCAGGCATAGTGCCGCGCTGCCTAAGCTATTTCGACCTGACCAGATGCTAACCAGTCTGGTGCAAGGGGGCGTGCGCCTAGCTAGCTTAAGCGTGCGCTATATTACCAAGCCGCGGTTTGCGCTTGGCTTTTTTTTAAAGGCTAGCCTGTTATTGGCTATGCCCATGGTCAATGCCACTGCGGCAATCTCCGATATCACCACTATTTACCGGCAGACGCCGAGTCTGCAAGCTGTTGATATTTGTCATGGCGGCGGCTGTGCACAAATGCAGCGCGTGGCATTATCTGATGATGAGTGGCTGCAGGTGTCGACTATTTTCGCTGACAGTGCCGATACACAATTGCCAGCCGCCGAACATGAACGCCAGCAGATTGCTCAGGCGGTGGGGGTGCTGGAAAGCTTGATCGGTATTAAAACCGGCACCAGTACAGACCGTGCCGGCACTTTTAATAATGCCAGTTATCCCGGCCAGCTCGATTGTAATGATGAGGCCATTAATACCACCAGCTATCTGCGTTTGCTGCGCCGCTACGACTTAATGAAATACCATGCAATTGAAGATATGCGTACGCGTAACTTCTTCTTTAGCGGATGGCCGCATACGACAGCGGTGATACATGAAATCGCCAGCGGCGAGCGTTATGCGGTGGATAGCTGGTTTTATGATAATGGCGATGCAGCGACTATCGTGCCGTTTGCCATGTGGAAGTCGGGTTATACCCCGGCCGATAGCCCGATTGGGCGTAGCCGCAGCGTGCATAAGGTCAGTGAATAGCCAAGCCGCATAAATCCTGCTGACTAAAGCGAGGATTCTCTGTAAAATTCAGACTTTGCTTTTGCCCTGATTCGATTTCACCATGCGCGCCTCACAATTTTTCTTCAACACACAAAAAGAAGCTCCTAACGATGCCGAGTTGCAGAGCCATATACTCATGGTGCGTGCCGGCCTGATTAAACGCCTGGGGTCAGGACTCTATAGCTGGATGCCATTAGGGTTGCGTGTGCTGCGTAAAGTAGAAGCCATCGTCCGTGATGAAATGAATCAAGCCGGCGCGCTCGAAATGCTCATGCCGGCAGTGCAGCCGAAAGAGCTCTGGGAAGAAACCGGTCGCTGGGCGGTATTTGGCCCGCAAATGCTCAAAATTACCGATAGACACGGCCGTGAATTCTGTTTTGGGCCGACGCATGAAGAAGTGATTACCGATTTGGCGCGCAAAGAAATTCGCAGCTACAAGCAACTGCCGCTGAATTTCTACCAAATTCAAACCAAGTTCCGTGATGAAATTCGGCCGCGTTTTGGGGTGATGCGCGCACGCGAATTTATGATGAAAGACGCCTACTCGTTTCATACTGACTTTGCGTCTTTAGAACAGACCTATCAAACCATGTATCAGGCGTACAGCAATGTATTCAATCGCTTAGGCCTGAAGTTTCGGGCGGTGAAAGCTGATACCGGCGCCATCGGCGGCGAAGGCTCGCATGAGTTTCATGTGCTAGCCGACTCCGGTGAAGATGGTCTAGCCTATTGCGCTACGTCTGACTATGCCGCTAACGTCGAGCTGGCAGAGGCTTTGCCCTTAAGTCAAAGTCGTGCCGACGCCACTGTTGCCATGCAACAGGTCGACACGCCGAAACAAACGGCTTGCGCTGACGTTGCCAAACTGCTCAATATTGGTATAGAGCAGACAGTGAAAGCCATTGCCTTGATCGTGAACAGCGCAGATGGCGCGGCAGGGGAGTTTTATCTGGCCTTATTGCGTGGCGATCATAATCTTAATGAAGTCAAACTCGGTAAATTAGCCGGTGTATCTGACTTCAGATTTGCTACTGACGAAGAAATTCGTGCCAATTTGAATTGTCCGCCAGGCTTCATTGGCCCGGTGGCCGTTGCGGCACAGGTCACCGTGATTGCAGATAACAGCGTAGCTTTGATGAGTGATTTTGTCTGTGGCGCCAATAAGCCTAAATATCATTTAACGGGTGTCAACTTTGGCCGTGACTTGCCCGAGCCTAGCGTGGTGGCGGATATTCGTGATGTTGTCGCTGGCGATCCGAGTCCGGATGGTAAAGGGGTATTGTCACTGTGCCGCGGTATTGAAGTCGGCCATATTTTTCAGTTGCGCACCAATTATTCTGCCGCCATGAGTGCTACCTATTTGGATGAAAATGGTGTGACTCGGGTGATGGAAATGGGCTGCTACGGCATAGGCGTATCGCGTATTGTCGGTGCCGCGATTGAACAGGGTAATGATGAAAAAGGCATTATCTTCCCGGCGAGCATGGCGCCATTTTTTGTCGCAATCTGCGCCATCGGCTACGATAAGTCCGAGGCGGTTAAGTTAGCCGCCAATGCGTTACATGACAAACTAGTTGCTGCCGGCATTGATGTATTATTAGATGACCGTGGCGAGCGCCCGGGAGTGATGTTTGCTGAAGCGGATTTAATGGGTATTCCGCATCGACTCGTTATCGGTGAGCGCGGCTTGGCTGAGGGCGCCGTTGAATACAAAGCACGCAGCGCAGCTGATGCACAATCAGTACCACTGCTAAATGTTGTCGAATTTATGCAGGCGTTATTAGAAACGCTATAACAATTACAGTAGCAGCGTCTTAATGATATTGGAGAATGGCGCGGCCATTTAACATGCTTAAAATCATCAATTTCGGCTTGGCAGTTTTAATTGGCACCTTGCTTGCCGCTACTTGTTTTGCCGGCTCGCAGCAGGAACAGCCTTTATCAAATAGTGTCAAAGCGCTGATGCAGCGCAGTATCAGTGACCAAGCCGTGCCCCGGCTGGTTTTTGCCACACCTGCTGAAGGTCAGGCGTGGCTGAATGACATGTCAACACGGCTTAAACGCCGCATCCCCGATGATCGCTATCGTGACGATTTGCTACGCACGGTTCATTACGAAGCTGCCCGCGCTGGACTCGATCCACAAATGGTACTCGGCCTGATTGAGGTGGAAAGCGGGTTTAAAAAGTACGCACTATCCGCGGTGGGTGCGCGCGGATTCATGCAGGTCATGCCATTCTGGGCGCGCAGCATTGGTGCCAAAGACCATAATTTATTTCTGTTACGTACTAACTTACGCTATGGCTGCACAATTTTAAGGCATTACTTAGATATTGAGCACGGTGATCTCTATCGCGCATTGGGACGCTATAACGGTAGCTTGGGCCAGCCCCAATATCCTAATATGGTGCTCGCTGCCTGGCGTAAAAACTGGGCTTATCCGCCTAGAAACTGGACGCATGCACCGCAAAACAGCTAGTCAATACCGCCCCTTTGCCGACTGCACTGAATCAGTGCACAGTTTGTTACAAACTATTACAAAAAAGTTTACATTTTCCTGAAAATCATTCAGTATGCCCTTGGCGTTATGTGCTTTAGGGCAACTAATTCTTAATATGCCGGCATGTATCACTGTTATTCGCATCAACTTGCTACTCAATTATAAAAATCAGGAGAATAAGTATGTCGAAATTAACTGCATTAGCACTAAGTATTGCTGTATTAGGTGGGTTCTGGGCATTTCTGGCTTTAGGGCCACTGGCCGGATCGGTTCTAGTTTGGGCTGGTTTCCTGGCTTGGGGTTGCTATTTTCATACCGGTGGTGATAACGCGGCATTACAGAAAACCATTGTTGGTATGGTGTATGGTGCAGTGATAGCAGGCATCGCATTATCCCTGGTTGTCGCGAATCCCTTAGGTCTGACCGGCGCTGTTGGTCCAGCAGTCTATGTTGGTGCTACTGTGTTTTTGCTGGTGATTGTTGCCGGACAAAGTCTGTTATCAGTGGTGCCAGCGAATGTCTATGGTTACGCTGCAACTGCGGCTTACGCGCTGCAAACACCAACTGTAGATGGCGTTGGACCATTAGCTAGTCTTACCGCAGTTAATTTAACTAATCCCGTACTGTTGGTTGCTCTTTCCGTAGTGTTGGGCGCAATCTTTGGTTTAGCGTCAGGCAAATTAGCCGGCGTATTAGCCAAATAGCGATGTATAGTTGGTTTGCTGTTAAATAAAAACGGCATAAAAAACCGCCACAGTGGCGGTTTTTTTTATTGGGCTTAGCAGCACTAGACCCTAACCGCGTCAATCTTTAGCTTAATCGCTTTTTAATACCTTAAAGCCATAGTAAGTGCCAAATTCACCTTCAGGCTCATGCAGTACAAACAGCATATCGTTGGCATAGCCGGTGCCGCTGAAGTGATTTTGTGCGCGTAGCTTCATGTTTTTGGGCAATTCACTTTTGCCTATGTATTTTCCGTTTAAATCAAATATCAATACTGCTTTATGATCTACATCCAGCAGCAGCAGTTCATGACCTTTAATGCCGCTATAAGCGGCAAAATGGTCACTGATGTCATCGTGTGCCACGCCGGCTTTGCTAAGATCTAAGGCGATCTCGCTAATTTTTTCACGAGATTTTAAATCGACTACCCAGACTTTGTTGCCACGCTCTTGCTTGGCGAAGTATTGATTGGTTGCTGCGTTGTAGCTAGGCATAGTGGCGGCGTCACCAAAAGCCGGATTGAATTGTGCCACTTCATTTGAACTGCTTTTGATCTCACCTGTTTCCGATAAGTCTAGTGCATAGATGCCCGTGTTCGGCGAAAACCCGACATCACTGGACACATTGTAAGTAATGGTTTCCAGCTGACGGCTGTTAGCGTTGTAATAAATGGAGCGATTGTCATAACCTGGCTTGGCTGAATTTACATATTGGCCAGCATCGTCATAAGCATGGATTTGCGATTTAGATACCGCCGCTTCAAACTCGGTAGCCAACGGTGCTAAACCACCATCGGCGATGTAATAACGCTTCAGGCCGGGAACATAGGCAACAGTCATCGGCCGTGTAGTCGATTTTTGCATGAGTGGAATCTTAATGCCAATTTCAGCATCGGCAATAATTGCTGCCTGCAACGGTTGTAGCGCGGTCATTAAGGCTAGAGAACATAATATTTTTTGGATCAACATAAGCTTCTTTCTATTTTGGTGTCAGTTTTAATCATGCACTAATTGGGCTAGGCAACGCTAGTTTTCGTTCCATCATTTATTGCAGTGTTTGTTTCGGCGATGACTTTTTCTATCGACTGCTTTTCGAGCAGCATGGCATCACCGTAACTAAAAAAGCGATATTGCTCAGCGATAGCATAGGCATAGGCCTGTCGAATCGCGCTGACGCCAGCAAAAGCCGATACCAGCATAAGTAATGTGCTTTTCGGTAAATGAAAATTAGTAAATAAACGATCGACAACTTTGAATTCATAGCCAGGCGTAATAAAGATGCTGGTTTCACTGCTGCCCGCGCTTAAACTGCCGCTTTGCGCCGCGCTTTCTAAAGCGCGCAGTGCGGTGGTGCCGATGGCGGTGACTTTTCCGCCGTGTAACTTGGTTTTAGTAATCATATCCACCGTGGCTTGCGGAATATGGTAAAGCTCGCTGTGCATTTTATGTTGCTCAATGTCATCGACGCGCACCGGCTGAAAAGTACCTGCGCCTACATGCAGCGTAACATAAGCAATAGCAACGCCCTTTTGTTCTAGCGCATCCAATATAGCGGCATTAAAATGCAAGCCCGCTGTCGGCGCGGCAACGGCGCCTAGATGCTTGCTAAACACCGTCTGGTAACGCTCCTCATCAATGCTAGTGGCTTCATGTGTGATATAGGGTGGTAATGGCAGGGCGCCATAGAGTTCAAGCAAGTCGAGCACAGGACTGTCACTTAAGAAGCGCAGCTCGAATAGATCATCATGTCTAGCGATAACTTCTACATCAAACGCATCGGCGAGCTTGATTTGAGTGCCAACTTTTGGGGCACGTGAAGCGCGTACATGGGCGTAAGCAGTATGCTCATCTATCACGCGCTCGATCAACACCTCGACATTACCGCCGCTGAGTTTGTGCCCAAATAGCCGCGCCTTAATGACGCGCGTGTCATTAAGTATAATTAAATCGCCGCTATTCAATAACTTAGTTAAATCAGAGAACATCCCATCGCTTAAGCTATTGTTGACGCCGTCGACATGCAACATGCGGCTGGCCGCTCTGTCAGCGCTAGGGTGCTGGGCAATTAGTGCTGTTGGTAAATAAAAATCGAAATCTTGTGTTCGCATAAGTCTCAGAGCTTGCTATAATGTCGTCATTGCAATTATACAGCTAATGTATTTTCCAAGAGCCGGGATGGCGGAATTGGTAGACGCACGGGACTCAAAATCCCGCGCTGGCAACAGCGTGGGGGTTCGATTCCCCCTCCCGGCACCAAGTAAATTAAGAGCTTACCAAATTGGTAGGCTCTTTTTACATCTAAAACATATTTTGGCGCAGCACTGATCACTAAGTGGGCATTTTATCTGCAGGCTGTGAAGCCAATGCTCAAAATTTTCTGTGATTGAGGATAATGCCAAGTCCAGTTTTCAAGTGGACTTTATTTCAAGTGGACTCTAAATTGATGGATTAGTCTTTATTTCATCCGTCTGTCATCGCCCTGTCATCGCTCTGCCGTCGATACAAGCGCTTTAATATTTCACTATGCCGTCGTGGCTTTAGGCTGTTTCTTCACTATTTTTATTAATACGGCAAATTAACACATTCATGCCGAAATTATTTATTCCTTTTTTTGTTGATGACGTGCATTTTTTCAACTTTTAACTGCCGAGTAATCGTGCTGATTTCTAGTGTTTGGTTTTTTTTAGCGTAGTAAAACCGGCAACCATCTAGCTCCATCGAAATACAATCAACCACTTCTAACATGCCCTGCTCATAAAGCTCCTGAGCATAAAGACTGCTTCCTGAAATTTTCAGGTTATGCACTGGTTGCCAGCCAGCAGCGATTAATACTTTTTTGGCATCCGCGTAGTGCATGTCTTGAGTAACCATCGGTAGCACTAGCTCTGCCTTCGCAGGCAACATGGCCAGTAATCCTGAAAAAATTATCAGCGCTTTAATCATAATCTCTAGAGTGGTACGTAATTGACGAGGCTGGAAAGTTTGACTTCTTTAAGACCCAGGCATGAGGCACGGTAAGGGCGGCTAGCCCAATAAAGACTATGCGGATCATGTCGACTTCGAGAGGCTTGTTTGTACCTATCCACCAAACAAATAATCCCATCAAGATGACAGCGACGGTTGGTAATATTAATGCATTTAAAAAAGCCTGTTTCGTAAATTTACGTAAGAAAAAATGACTTCTTATTAAATGGCGTGCGCTGTGCATCACACAAAAATAAACGCCAAAAGCTAGCATGGGATTGAGTAATACAAATAGTGCGCAAACACTGAGTAGTTCTAGCTTAGTCCGTATGGCAATGCTTTTATTTAAAAGCTGAACAGCTAGGATCAGTCCTATAGGCATGCTAATGAATTGCGCGGCCGTCACTAAGTGAGTCGCGGTTTCGAGGTTAACAATCATGGCATATAAATGAATTAATTCAGTGCCAAACAATAAGCTTGGAAAAGTAATGATTGAGAAGCCATAGCTTAGTTTAAGCACTTTAGAATTTACTAAATTTAAATCGTCAGAAAAATGAACGGCGGACAAAATTAAGAAGGAAGTAAAGAAAAAACTAGGCATGACGAACCATACCAAAATGACACCTAATGCTGCCATGCTGTAGCAGCTTATAAATTTTAACCAATGGGTTAAACGGTTGAGGTTATAGGTTTGGCTCGCAAATAAGACATCAAGCGAGCCGTGAGGCACTCCTAACACAACGATAAAGCCCAAGAGGATAAACAATACAAAAAGGTTGGCATTAAGGTCTAAGCCATATCCAAGAATTACGGCGAAGCCGCTCACTAAAATAAATATATTGCTTTGCAGTGTCATCAGTTTATGCATCACATTAATCCAGCACGGCGGAAAACTTTTTGCATTAAAAAGTGAGGTAAAGCTTTAAGAAAAGGCCGAGGCGGTAGCGATCTGATGATTCTAAGGTAGTCATGCGTTGAGGCTTGATCAGACATGAATTTAATGACGCTATTTAAATCACAGTTGCTAAACAAGTCTGCAAAAAGTGAGACTGCCATGGATGGGTTTTTTTTGATAACATTTAAGAAAAGGCCATCCATAAAAGATTGCAGCACTCGCTCTGTGGGAAAGGCATAAAGCCTATTTTTAGTCGCAATCGATCGCGCGCACTGGTCTGCCCATGATTGTATCCTTTGAAATGCGTAACCGGAACTGGGCCTGGCGGCGCCTGCAAATAGCCCTGCAAACAAGTAGCTTGGATCTTTATTTTGAGCTTTTAATTTATTCCCCATTGGCAGGACGCCATGCTCGACCCTTACAGTTTCATATAAGCTGCCATCTATATTTTGCGCAATATATTTTTTCAAAGGCGTAATCAATTGTTGCTGCGTCATTATATTTTCAGAAAAAACGGTGTACTCAATTAACGCTTTATTTTTTGTAGTTGGCAGTATGTAGATAAAAGCCAAGCCCTGTTTGAACATATGATCAAAGTCCATCAAGACCAGTTTTTCGGGTGAGAAAAAATCTAATTTAGTTTCGATTTCGTAGCCGACAAAAGATTGCCAAAGCACAGAATCGGTGTGGCTAATATTTTTAGGCGGTCTGGTATCTACAACTAGTTTTGCAGTCAGCTCGAAATCAGCAGTTTTAATATGCCAGCCATGTTCAGTTTTTACTGGTATTGACAGCAGTTCTTCGCCAAGCATTAATTGAATATTGGAATTTGATCCAATCTTAGTCAGCGCATCTTCGTAAAAACGATGACTTTCCAACATGAGGTATTGATGTTGACTGCAGTCGAATTTACTTGCATGCTTATTATTGATGACTTCAAATGTTGACCATGCATGACTTGCCAGTGATTGATATTTCGGGTTTGCTATATCCCAAAAACACCAGGTCCTATCATTACTATAGCTTTCTCTTTGTTCGATAATGAGTACTTTAGGTGAGTCTTTTCCAAACTCAGATAGACTGCTTGCTAGACTTAACCCAGCACAGCCACCCCCTAAAATCACCACATCAAAATGCTTATGCATGGCGATAGCTTACATTTTTGATTGAGTCATGCAAAACTGGGTTATGTGGTTTCACATAAAAGTAGAAGTGGCGGTCTACCAGGCAGTGCGTCAAGATTTTCAGCGTTAGCCAGAATTTTAGTTTTTTAGATACCACAGATCTAAATGACCAGCAGTCGTAGTTTTTATTGCTAAGGTTGATGCCAATATGACGATATAACGCTGAGGCGATTACAATGCCTAAGCGCGCCCGTATCGGCAAGAAACATAAGCCTTGAGATCCGCTATCATAATATTGATCAGCAGTTTTGAGCATGATGGCTAACGCACTTCTTATTTTACGTTGTGCTTGCATGTCAGGGTGGCTGAGATCGGCAGGATCAATATCACCGATGAGTGATGCTGGTATATATCTTCTATCCATCTCGGCATCCTCAGTAACATCTCTACAGATGTTGGTGATTTGCATGGCAATGCCCAAATCAATGGCATGCGCGAAAGCCCGGTTGTCATTAATATCTAAAATCTTACTCATCATTAGCCCAACCGTCCCTGCCACTTGATAGCAATAAACGATGAACGCTTGGTCATCTTTAATCCTTACCAGGCTTAAGTCAGACATGACCCCCTGTACAAGCGCAATGGGAATGTTGATATCTATAAGAGATTCATTAAATAATTTAATAGCATCACTGATAACGGCATGATTTGAAATGCCTGCTTTTAACTCATCAATTATCTGCGCCAGCATAAGATGGGCCAGCGCTTTATCCGTGATCTCGTCGCCGACATCATCCACATATCGACAAAATCTATAGAGCCTGACGGCTTTTGTGGCATGTTTTTTATTGAGTAAAAACTTAGCCCAAAAAAAGGTTTTACCTTTTTGGGATAAAATAAAATTAGACTCTTTAATGTATTGCGCTTGAATAATATTGTCTTGATTCATTTAAAATCAGCGGCAGATGGAATCAGTTGATCAATCACCTTTGCCGAGCACAGTACACCGGGTAATCCTGCGCCTGGATGGGTACCCGCGCCGGTGATATATAAATTTTTAATACCTTCAGCTTTGTTATGAAATCTAAACCATGCTGATTGTCTGAATAAGGGCGCAATTGAAAAACCAGCACCATGCATGCTTAAATATTGTGTCTGAAAGTCACTGGGCGTCATAAAAAAGTCAGCAGTGATATGCTTTTTCAAATCGGGCAGGATGCTTTGGTCTAGCGCCTCAATGATTTTATTTTTTAAGGTTTCTCCCTCAATGGACCAATCAATATTTGCTTTTAAATTAGGCACAGGACACAGGACATAAAAGCTGTCACAACCAGCGGGTGCAAAACTGGGGTCAGTGGCTGTTGGTCGGTGTATATAAAGTGAAAAGTCATCCGATAATATTTTTTTATCAAAAATATTTTTGAGCAGCTCTTTGTAGGTTTTGCCTAGCCATATGGTGTGGTGAACAACATCAGGATATTGCTTGGTTGTCCCAAAATAAATAACAAACAAACCCATAGAGTAATGGGCTAATTTTAATTTCAGTTTTGAAGACACGGCGACCTGATCAGAGTCAATCATATTTTGATACAGGTATGCAGCATCTGCATTCGAAACAATAATGTCTGCGTTAATTTTAGACCCATCGTCTAGAACCAGGCCGGTTGCTTTTCCATCGTCAATAATTATTTTTTTAACGGTAGTATTCAAAAAAATCTCAATTTTGTTTCTTTCCATAAGATTTTTAAGTGCATTAACGATTGCACTGGTCCCGCCCATCGCAAAAAATACTCCATAGGCACGCTCAAGGTAATGTATTAATCCATAAATACTAGTCGTCGAGAATGGATTGCCTCCAACTAGTAAGGGTTGAATAGAGAAGGCTTGGCGTAACTTTGGACTTATAAGATGTCTTGATACGCAATCCCATACCGTTTCATAACTTCTTAATACAATTAGCTTCGGAATTAACGACAGCATTAACAAGAATCGATGAAAGGAAATACTAGAGAGCTGTGTAAACGCAATATCAAAGATGTTTTTTGAATGACTTAGAAGATTTAAATAACCCGCTTTGTCTTTGGGCTCAATTTTTTCTATTTCTGATAAGGTTTGTTCGAGTGAGCCACCGTAATCAAAAGTCGTTTTATCAGAAAAATAAAATCGGTACCACGGCGTTAATGGGATGAGCTTAATGTGGTCTTCAAGCTTTTCTTGGTAAAGCGCAAACAGTTCTTCAAGTAAGAATGGCGCGGTAATGACGGTTGGACCTGCATCATGCTTGAATCCATTTCTGGTAAAAACCTGCGCTCTGCCGCCAAGCATCGGACTTCTGTCAATGACTTTAACTGCATAACCTTTAGCCCTAAGTCTTAACGCCGAGGCAATGCCTCCGAAACCAGAGCCGATAACGATCGCTTGTTTAGCATTGCCTGTCATGTTTAATTTGTCCTTGAAGCTGATGTGCCAGTGAGATTAGCAGCACCCCTAATGACTGAGGGAGCTTTGCCGCTAATATGACAGCTTCGGACAACGATTGTTCTGCAAGAAACATGGCATCAGCTATTGGATTGCTCGAATTGGCGTCTGCCAACACAAAAGCAATATTTAATGATTTGAAACTGCCGTCTTTTGGGGCATCTTTTTCGATATCGTTGAGATCGTCAATAACTTGATAACCAATTGCAAAAGCGCTGGTTGCGTTTTGCGCCACGCTTAAATATTCATCTTGATTAGCTAAAATTAAAGCGAGCTCAATGGGTAATCCTAGCAGTGCGCCTGATTTAGCGATGGCTATTTTTTTATAGGTTTCGATCGAGTTGATCGGTTGGCTCTTATATTCTATATCGTCACATTGGCCTTTTATGACGGATGCGGTTCGCATTGATATTAGCGTAATTAACTTAGGTAATAGTTTTGGGTCACTGATCCCTGCCAATACGCCATAAGCGCTAGATAACAGTAAATCGCCAGCACAAATAGCGACGTTGCTGCCGAATTTCTTCCAGACGGTTTCTATACCGCGGCGCATTTCATCCATGTCCTGAATATCGTCATGAATGAGTGAAGCGTTATGGAGTAATTCAGAGACTGCTGAAATTATCAGCATGTCATTATATTGAATGTTTAGGTCAAGACAGGCCGCAAGACAAAGTCTTGCTCTTACTTTGTGCCCTGGGGTTGCTAGATGATATTTGGCAGCACATTCGGCCGCGTTGATTTTATTGGGTATTGCCTCTACGGCTGAAGACAGATGATTGAAAACAAAGTCATCAACTTGATTTAACAGCTCATCAAGCGACATTTCTGACGCTAAAAACTTGTTTGGTAAGTTAATTAATGCTTGAGCTGACATATTCTAACCTCAATAAATACGCGCACATCTTTCAATGACTACTTTTAACTTTAAAGAAAGATGTGCCCGCATTATTAATATTTAATTAACAATGATTAGTTCTTCTCGGTCTCAGAAACAGCAACAGACCAGATGATCACACCGAAAGCAATTTTGTTTAGAACGTCAGCAAGGTTATAAACAATGTTGAGTGCCTTCATGCTATCAACAGGATCAGAACCAGTTAGGTATCCGAAATAATAGCCAATGGGATAAATAGCCCAACCAATAGTCACAATCAATCTCATTAAATTAAATGCGGATTGAACATTTTTTGGTGCTTGCGCAGCATTGATTTTGCTCGCTTCGCCAGCAAAAATTTCCCAAAGAATATAAAACCAACCCACCATACCAATAATAAATGCTGGCAGTACAGAAATATAACCTGCTTCACCTGCATAGCCACCAATGAGCATCACTAGGGTACCAATCATTAGACGCCAGAATACGCCAACTGGTACTTTTGTAATTGCAGCGAGGATTAAGTAAAACTCAACCATCAGCAATGGCACTGTGATTAGCCAATCGATATAACGATAAACTGTTGGAGTTGAACCGGTTGCAACCCAAACATCGCGCATATAAAAATAATGAACAGCAGCAATTAAAGTAACAAGGCCTGAAACAGTTAGCGAAGTTTTCCACTTGCCGGCAACACGGTCACGCTCAAGAAAGAAAAAAGCAGTTGCGGCAACAAGTGCCATTGAAATTAACCAGAATGAAATGCCTACAAAGTCGCTAGATTGAAGAACCGCCCCCTGTTCAGCGAAAGCTGGCGCCGAAAAACCTAAAAGTGTCGTTGCTCCCAACCACATACTTTTACTTGAAATTTTTAAATCCTTAATCATTTAAATCTCCTAAAGAAAAAATCCTATTGTTGTTACATTTTTTTACAACTCATTTACAACTTCCTTACAATACACCTAATGTTAAGTTATCAACAACCTTAAGATAATTATGGTTTTATTAATTATTAATGAAATATAATCTGAAGTCAGAATTGAGAAATTTTGCGGTTTAAGATTTGATATCCAACGATGGTGATGTCATGCAACAATAAATAAAATCAGTTACTTAAATTTTATAGCTGTTTTTTTGCTCATATTTAGCGCTATGTAATGACCGTAAAGAATTTCAACCGCAAAAAGCCGTTTTGAGTGCTTGCTTACAATTTTGCCCCAAAAGCGTGCAAATTGTTACATAACTGTAACATTTAACTTGAGTCATTATTTTATTTGTGATATTTTGAAAAGTGTCAATATGTCATAGTGAAATGCACTGAGAACCACACAATTTAAGGCTGGATGATGAGGGGCTGGGTATGGAAATATCCGATTGCGGGCGTAGAATTACTATCAGGCCAAACAATTCACTTTCAGCAAAAGGTAGCGTGCGCGTTGTACTGTCTTTAGTGTTCATTGTTTTGTTGGTAGCTTCAGGTTTTGCGAGCATAGGTGCCTGGCTGGTGTTACCTTTCGCGGGTTTAGAAATAGCAGTTATAAGCTATGCGTTTTACATGGTTTATGTGCATTCAGCTGATTTTGAAAGCATTACCATTGACGATACATTCATAGTAATAGAAAAGAAAAGTCGGGAAAAGTTCAGTAAAACTGAATTTAAAAGGTATTGGGCGCAAATCACTGAGCGTGAAGTAGAGGGTAGTTATGGGGTTAAAGCTAAAAAAGGGCTTTTTATTAGCTCTCACGGCAAAGATGTAGAGTTTGGTCGGGATTTTATAACCGATGCGCAACGTAGTTTTTTAGCGCGTGAGCTTAGGCAAAAATTAAGAAATATTCATTAATTAGTTTTGGAGCATGTTTTATGCAAGGATTTAGAAAAATTGGTGTGGGTGCGGCCGCAATGCTGGCATCGCTCAGTGCGAGTGCAGATTACGCTTGGAATTTTCCATTACCAGCCACACCAATGGCGCTTGATACATTACATGTGCACAATAAATTTATGACGATTACCGGCATTATTTTTGTCGTCGTACTCGCTATTATGATTTATTCTATTTTTGCTCACAGAAAAAGCAAGGCTTATAAACCGGTCACGGATAAAGCGCCGTCAACAGCGGTTGAAATATTCTGGACATTGATTCCGTTTATTATTTTGATTTTGATCGATTTTGTGATTATGGGTATTCCCGCCTATCACAGTGTGGTGATGATGGAAGATACGCGCGATAAAGCCACGATGGTGATCAAGATCACCGGCTCACAGTGGCGCTGGCAATATGAATATATGGATGGCGACGCTAAAGGTATTAAATTCGTCAGTAACTTATCAACCCCGAAAGAACAAACCGATAAAGGTTTTAAAGGAGTAAAAGACGATCAGTATCTGCTTGAAGTTGATAATCGCTTAGTGTTGCCGGTAGGTGAAAAAGTGCGTGTATTAATGACAGCCACTGACGTATTACATAACTGGTGGGTGCCGCAGTTTGGTTCATCACGTGTTGCCGTGCCTGGATTTATTCGTGAAACCTGGGTGCAAGTTGAGTTTCCTGGGACATTCCGTGGTCAATGTAAAGAGTTGTGCGGCAAAGGTCATGGCTATATGCCGATAGTGGTCGATGCCATGCCTATGGCGGAATTTAAAGTATGGGCTGCAGCGAAGAAAGAAGAGCTCGCTCAAGCCACTGCCGGTGCTGACAAAGAGTGGACCAAGGAAGATCTTATTGCCACTGGTAAAACTGTATACGAGAAGAATTGTGCGGTGTGTCATTTGCCTACTGGCGCGGGATTGCCACCAGCGTTTCCAGCATTGACCGGTAGTAAAATTGCATTGGGACCGATTTTTGATGCAGACGGCAAATATCTTAAGGACGGCCACCTTGATCGCGTGTTAAATGGTATTCGCGTTATGCCGTCATGGAAGGCAATGCTCAATGATACTGAAATTGCTGCGGTCATTACATATGAACGCAACGCATTGGGTAACAGCGTTGGTGATGTGTTGCAACCGGCACAAGTGAAGGCAGCACGGCAGTAATTAATAGATTAATTCGGCCGAGAACCTTTAGGCCCAAAGCAATTTAATGCAACGATAATAAATGCATGATTATTTAGATTGAGTAATGAGGAGAAGGCAGTGACTACAACAGTGATAGCAGATCATGAGGTGCATCATGAGCATCCAACGGGCATTATGCGTTGGTTAACAACAACCAATCATAAAGACATCGGTACGATGTACCTGACCTTTTCGCTAATTATGTTTTTTGTTGGCGGCAGTATGATTTTGGCAATTCGAGCTGAGTTATTTCAACCTGGATTGCAGCTGTTAAACCCGGAGTTTTTTAACCAGCTCATAGGCGTGCATGCGCTGATTATGATTTTTGCTGCATTGATGCCAGCGGCAACTGGTTTTGCTAACTGGATGATTCCATTGCAAATTGGTGCGCCGGATATGGCGCTGCCGCGTTTAAATAACTGGGGTTTTTGGTTGCTTCCACCCTCAGCGATACTATTAACGCTTCCATTCACGCTGGCCTTGTTTGGTATTGGTGATGGCGCATTAGCTACGGGTTGGACGTTCTATCCACCATTGTCTATACAAGGTGGCATTGGCGTTGACTTTGCGATTTTTGCGGTGCATTTACTCGGCGTGTCTTCAGTACTCGGTTCAATTAACATTATCGTGACCCTGTTCAATATGCGTGCGCCTGGCATGACACTCATGAAAATGCCTATGTTTGCATGGGGTTGGTTGATAACAGCGTTTTTACTGATCGCTACCATTCCAGTTTTAGCCGGTGCAGTGACCATGTTGTTAACAGATCGTCATTTCGGCACGCATTTCTTTGATGCGGCTGGTGGCGGCGATCCGATTATGTTCCAGCATTTATTCTGGTTCTTTGGTCACCCTGAAGTTTATATTTTGTTATTGCCGGTATGGGGTTTTATCCCACAAATTCTAGAAACATTCTCACGTAAACCAATGTATGGCTACAAAGCGCAAGTATATTCATTGTGGGCGATTGGTGCTTTGGCGGTGGTGGTTTGGGCGCATCACTTCTTTACCGCAGGGATGCCGGTGCCGGCATTGCTGTACTTTATGTATAGCACCATGGCTATTTCTCTACCTTTGGCCGTACTGTTTTTCTGCTGGATTAAAACCATGTGGAAAGGCTCCATGAGTTTTGAAACACCCATGTTATTTGCTGTTGGCTGGATTATCTTGTTCGGTATTGGCGGTTTAACCGGCTTAGTGCTTGCCGACGTTGCCGCTGATGCGCAATATCATAATAGTTACTTTGTGGTGGCCCATTTCCATTACACCTTATTTGCTGGTGGCATCATGGGTATTATGGCGGGTACTTACTACTGGTTGCCAAAAATGACCGGGCATATGTACAGTGAGAAACTAGGTAAATTGCACTTCTGGTTAACTGCAATCTCATTCAACTTAACCTTTATTCCGCAGTTCTTTTTAGGTTTAGCCGGTATGCCACGTCGTATTCCAGACTACGCATTGCAGTTTGCTGAATTTAATATGATCTCTAGTATTGCAGCATTCGTACTTGGTTTTTCACAATTGTTATTTGTATATAACATTGTGAGTTGTGCACGTGGCGGTAAAAAAGCGACAGATCAGGTATGGGAAGGTGCGCAAGGTCTGGAGTGGACATTGCCATCACCAGCGCCTTATCACAGCTTTACTGAGCAGCCAATTGTTAAATAAATAAGGAAAAAATCTTGGCCTGAACTACTTGTTCGCGGCCAAGATTTAATTTGGGTTGATATGGATAATCAAGAAACACGCACCAAACGCAGTAGTAAAAGAATTGCGCTAATTTTAGGGGGCATTGCAGTGGTGTGGTATGTAGCGTCTATATTTACCCTATGGCACTAGACAGCGAACCGAAAGTATTAACGGCTAAACAGCAAATGGATTTAAAAAATAAGCGGCTGGTTTCTAAGTTGCTTTGGCTAGTATTAGGCTCGTTGTTATTTGCGTTTGCGTTGGTCCCTTTGTATGACGTGTTATGTAGTCTAACCGGGTTGAACGGCAAGACTAATGGCTCGGCAGCAGTGCTGTCAACAGCGAAAGTAGATAACAGTCGTTGGGTTAATGTACAGTTTGTAACTAGTGTCATGCCGGGTTTGGGTTGGAATTTCTACCCGAAACAACCCAGTGTTAAGGTGCATCCTGGTCAGATTGAAACAGTAATATTTATCGCGAAGAACACCACCAACGAAGTGGTTGTTGGTCGAGCTGTACCAAGTGTTACCCCAGGAATTGCGGCAGCAAATCTTAAAAAGATAGAATGTTTTTGTTTTGTAAGGCAATCACTGCAACCAGGTGAAGAAAAGGAAATGCCCTTACGTTTCTTTGTTAGCCCAGAACTGCCAGTAGATGTCTCGGACATGACCTTGTCCTACGCATTCTTTCCGGCAGTAAAAGAAAGTAACTAAATTTTTTACAGTAAGTCAGTAGTGCAAGGTAATGGTGATATTCGCCATTGTGAATTTAATAGAATTATAAAAAATGCACGGGAGTTGATGCATGGCAACACATTCAAGCAATCATTATTACGTACCGCACGGCAGTATATATCCGGCAATCATATCGCTAGGTTTACTGTCGCTGGCCTCAGGGTTTATTTTCAGCGTTGCCACAGAAAGAAGTAAAGAGCTGGCCTACCTGCAAACGCCAGGCAAGTGGATGATGTATATCGGTATTGGCATCATACTGGCTATGGTGTTTAAGTGGATGGGTGCCATCATTAACGAAAGCATTAGCGGTCAATATAAAAAGTGGGAGGATAAATCCTTCCGTATTGGCATGATTGTGTTCATAGGTTCTGAGATTGCATTTTTTGCAGCATTTTTCGGCGCTTTATTCTATATGCGCGTACTGTCAGTGCCAGACCTGGCTGCATTTGATCCTCTATTTACGCCGTATAAAGACTTCTTGGGTACATGGCCATCAGTCGGACCGGGCGGTACGGTGCTTGGGGTGGAATATAAGCCAAGTACGCTGCAGCCTATGGGCGCTTGGGGCTTACCAGCAATTAACACCTTGCTGTTATTAAGCTCTGGGGCAACCATTACTTGGGCGCACTGGGCGATGATTAAAAATAACCGCAAGCAATTAGTGATTGGTATGGCTGTTACCGTGCTACTCGCCATTTCATTTTTAATATGCCAAGGCATTGAGTATCATGAGGCTTACACCGAGATGGGTCTGACCTTGGGAAGTGGTGCCTACGGTGCGACTTTCTTTATGCTCACCGGTTTTCACGGTTTTCACGTGGCCTTAGGTACCATCATGCTGATTGTGATTTTAATCCGCTGCATGAAAGGTCACTTTAGCCCTGAGCATCACTTTGGTTTTGAAGGTGTTGCATGGTACTGGCACTTTGTTGATGTGGTATGGCTGGCACTGTTTATCTTTGTCTACTGGCTATAACGTTAGTTACTAAAAAAGGGCGATGCCTGTGGCATCGCCCTTTTTTATTGTTGCATTGTTTATTTTTGCCGCAGATCTTAGGCGAACTCAGCCTAAACGCGATTTCAACTAAGTAGGGTTAGTGCGCGCTAATTACACTCTGGGCTGACCAATAAGACCAAAATAATAGGCGAGCATGATTAAAACGAATAAAGCGATGGACAGTCCGATGCGAATAGTCAGTGCTTTTACGGTTCTTTCACCGCCACTTTTATCCTTAGACAGAAAGAACAGCGCAGAAAATAAACTACCTAGGATTACAACTAAAGTTAAGACTATGATGACTTTTATTAACATGACTCGGCCCAATTGGTATTTTTGAGCAAGTATTATGAAACGGCTAATCAACAAATGCAATTATGAAAAAAATTCAATTTGAAATGCAGCGTTTTATTTTCAAACCGTCATTGATCGGTACCTTGCTGACGCTGCTGTTTATCCCGCTGTTTATCAAGTTTGGCTTATGGCAATACCACAAGGCTACACAAAAGCAAGCCATACAAGTAGCTTATAATCAGGCCACGGTTGAGGCTGCATTGAAGTTTCCGCTGGAGGTGTTAAATCCTGCCGATTGGAGCTACAAGAAAGTCAGCGTTAGCGGTGTGTATGCAACTAAGTACCAGTTTCTTTTGGATAATCAGGTCGAAGCTAACCGCGTTGGCTACCATGTGATTACACCACTGAACATTAGTGACACGCAATATGTGCTTGTTAACCGCGGCTGGATTCTTGGTAAAGATATTCATAGCGAGTTACCTGCTTTTGAAACACCTGCAGGGGTGCAGACAGTGACTGGCCAAGTTTGGCTGCCGAGTAAAAAGATTTTTAGCCTCGAAGATAAAACATTGGGATCAACTAATAGTCAAAAGCTAGAGCTAGTTTGGCAACATATGGACTTGGATAAATACCAGCGCCTAGTGCCGTTTGTAGTTTCGCCGCTAGCGATTAAATTAGACCAAAACAGTGCCGCTGGGGGTTTTGTTAGAAACTGGCAAGTGCCAACGGCTAGAATCATGACCCATATTGGTTATGCTTATCAGTGGTTTGGTTTTGCCATAGCCACCTTATTAATTTATATCTATATGAGTTTTTTTAGAGTTAAGTCGCCATCAGGCCGCAGTTGATTCGAAGGTTCAGCATTTAAAATGACCACCATCACCTATAATTTAACCATTATTTTTTATTAAATAGAGCGCTACATGCAAAACGAAAATTCTTTAGCAGCATTAGAAATGCAACGTAAAGGTCGCAGGGTTTTTGTCTATATGCTTATATTCTTTTTAGTGCCCATCGTCGTGGTGATCATGATGTACCAGTTAAATTGGAAGCCCAGTGGTGCCAGTTTGGGCGAACTAGTGACACCGCCACGGCTACTTGCTAGCACGGCAGAGCTTAGAACTAGCGAAGCATCAGCTGTTAGTCCTGTGTTTTGGCAAGAGCGCTGGAGCATCGTTTATGTTGCCGAAAACTGCGAACAAACCTGTTTAGATAAATTAGCGGCGATGCGTCAATTACATGTGTCGCTATATAAAGATATCGTTCGTGCACAGCGCGTATTGATTACAAGCAGTCCAAATGTGGCGGCGATTAAACGCGACTATCCCGACTTGATTGTGATCAATCAGTCGGCGTCCGCAGTAGCCAACTTGGCCCGGCAATTTCAGTTAGAGGGTGAAAATATAAAGACTAGCAACCGCCTTTATTTGGTTGACCCATTAGGCCATTTGATGATGAGTTATCAACCGGCGGTACCACTGTCTGATGTGCGTAAAGATGTTGCTCGACTATTAAGATATTCATGGGCAGGCTGATATGGACACCGCTGCGTTATACCAAACTAAATCTTATCGCCTATTTATAACACTGGTGTTAGTCGGCGTTATTCTCGCCTTAAGTGTCGTCGTCCTCGGTGCCTATGTGCGTCTAACCGATGCCGGTTTAGGCTGCCCGGATTGGCCTGGCTGTTACGGCACACTTACCGTCCCGCAAAGCGAGGCCGCTATTTTGCAGGCGCAAGTGGCTTATCCCGATAGCACAGTGCTGGTTGGTAAAGCTTGGCGCGAAATGGCACATCGTTATTTGGCGGCCACACTGGGATTAATCGTCCTTGCTATTGGCCTGCTCGGCTGGCGTGCAAGAACTGAAATCCACGTTTCTGCATGGACGCCAAGTTTCCTGTTGTTATTGATTTCGTTTCAAGCCATGTTAGGCATGTGGACAGTCACCATGCTGCTTAAACCAGCCATTGTCAGCGCACATCTGCTCGGTGGCATGGCCACACTCGGATTACTCACTTGGCTGGCGCATCGGCATTGGGGGCATAGCTCAGCAACTATCATCAGGCCGGGTCGCTTGAAAACGGCCCTTCGCATTGCGCTGTTAATCCTGTTTACACAGATTTTTTTAGGCGGCTGGACCAGCACCAATTATGCGGCACTGGCTTGCACTGATTTTCCAACCTGCCACGGACTTTGGCTGCCAGAGATGGATTTTAAAGACGCATTCCATTTGCTGCGTGAGCTTGGACAAAGTGCTAACGGCGGCGTATTAAGTTTGGCTGCTATCACCGCCATACAATGGACACACCGTGTCGGCGCAGTTGTCACCTTTATTTATCTGGGGTTGCTGGCACTAAATCTATTAAAATATTGGCAATTAAAACAGCTTGCAGTCACATTGTTGCTTGTACTGTGCCTGCAAATAGGCTTGGGCATCGCCAACCTCGTCCTGCACTTACCATTAGTACTTGCCGTAGCGCATAACTTTACCGCAGGACTACTGCTTATTATTGTAGTCATGCTCAATTCCAAAGTGACGCAACCCTATCGGCAATGGTAGCACTGGCTGTGTTTCAACCCTAGATTAAGTAATCAATTTAAATGATCAATAGTGTGAGAGTTAAATGAATAACGCTGTAAGCAGTACGATGTCCAGTTTGGGCTTAAGCTTCAAAAACTTTTTTTCTTTGTGTAAACCGAGAGTAACTTCGCTCATTGTGTTTACCGCAATTATTGGTATGTTCCTCGCGACCCCAGGCATGGTGCCGCTGCAGATATTAGTAGCTACCACCATTGGTATTGCTTTCGCCTCCGGCGCCGCAGCGGCTTTTAACTGCCTGATTGAACACAAGATTGATGCGATTATGGCGCGTACTCGCGGCCGCGCGATACCAACCGGTCAGGTATCCTCCACACAAACTATGATTTTCGCGAGCATACTTGGCGGTAGCGGATTGGCCATACTCTACGCTTACGTTAATCCACTCACCATGTGGCTGACCCTAGCAACTTTTGTCGGTTATGCGGTGATTTATACTATATTTTTGAAACCAGCAACGCCGATGAATATTGTCATTGGTGGCGCATCCGGCGCGATGCCACCTATATTAGGCTGGGCTGCCGTGACCAATACCGTGTCACCAGAGTCGCTGATTATGTTTCTGATCATCTTTGCTTGGACTCCGCCACATTTCTGGGCCCTAGCGTTATACCGGCGTGAGGAATATGCAAAAGTAGGTATGCCGATGCTGCCTGTGACCCATGGTGAGGCGTTTACTTTGCTGCATATCCTGCTCTACACCATCATCCTGATCGTTGTATCTCTGATGCCTTACGGTTTGGGGATGAGCGGATTAATTTACTTATTTACCGTGATTATGCTGGATGCAGTTTTTCTGGCTTATGTGGTGGGTTTGTATCGACATTACTCTGATGAACTGGCGAAAACAACCTTCAAGTATTCCATACTCTATCTAACGCTGCTGTTTGCGGCCTTATTGGTAGATCATTACTGGCGTTTCTAGCTTAATAATTCCGGCGGCTATATTGTTTATTCGCTAGTGACTCAAGGCATGAGCACTACATTCAGCGTCAGAAAATACATCAATTTGGATTAAGTCATGAGCGCCAGCTAGACTGCATAATAATTGGCGCTAACCGCGCAAGGCGATTAAGACGGCTACAATAAATAGCTGCGCTCAGTTGCGTTCAGCGGTTCTATTGACGTTATTTGTTGCGCCAATACTTCGAGTGTGGCTTCTGATGCATCATGGCCTTGCGCCAGCCTGGCCAAGATGCGTGTACGTAACTCCGCGGCGGATGCCTGCGGCGCCAGTATGCCGAACGCAGCATTCATCTTCATTGCCAGTGCATGGAAAGCGTTACGCTCAGCAGCTTTAAGGAAAGCCGCATCTACAACCACGCTCCAGCCGGCGGCGAGCAAGCCCGCGGCCAGCTCATGCAGCCTGGCGTAGGTATCTGCGTGTGCGGCTTCACTATAAATTTTATCATTGAGCCCGGAATTACTGCTGGCAGCGGCGCTAAGTCCAAACAGGCGTTTGCGTTCCACATCAGAGCGCAGCCGTAGCGTATTCGCCTCGCTATCCTGCAGCAACAGACTGGTTGAAGCGCTTGTTTTGCCGCAAGCGGCGAGACCATGGCTAATAATGAGTTTTTGTTTTTTTGGCGCGGCAAGCTTGCCGGCGAGTGACATATACTGCCGTAGCGGAGTGATTCCTTTACAGACATCTGTACTGATATCTGTACTAATATCTGCGGGGATTTCTGTATTATGCTGTTGGCTGGCGATTGCCGCCACCTTGGCGCGAACTAATGCTCGATACACGCCATAAAAACGCAGTAGCGGCACGGCGTCGTAATCGCCGCTAACACTGAGCCATTCATTCAGCAGCCATGCAGCTAGCCCGGGTTGCTGGTGGTCGATGAGATCTACATAGCTAAAAGCGATATCGCTGGCCACATCGATCCAGCGCAAGTCTTCATTAAATTCAATACAATCAAATAGCCTGACCTTACCGTCTATGAGCACTATATTGCCCAGATGCAAGTCGCCGTGGCATTCACGAATTTTACCCGCCGATTTTCGTGTGCGAAAGCGAGGTGCTAGCGCCTTAAATTCAGCCTGTGTCCACATCAGTAAAGTTTTTAGCTCTGCGAGGCATGCAGTATCAGTAAGTTGTGCTTGTAGCTCAGTAAAGTTTGCCAGTACTGGCGCTATTACCGCCTGTGGTAGACCAAAACGCGTTTCTGGGCCAGCTATTGCAGCGTTATGGTGAAATTCTGCAACCGTCTGTGCTAGCGCCGAGACCTGTGCTGCGCAAAGTTCGCCGCAAGCGCATAAGTGGTCGAGACGCCCGGCTTCATCAAAGCGGCGCATTTTCACGGCATATTCTATGGGCAGGCCGTCTTTGTCAAAGCTTGGGTCTGCCGCAGTGCCCGTAATCGGCACAATATTGAGATATATATCCGCGGCATAGCGACGGTTAAGCCGTAACTCCTGCGCACAGCAGCGGCGGCGTTTCGCCAAAGTGCCATAATCAAGGAAAGGCAGTGTGATCGGTTTTTTGATTTTGTAGGCAAACTCACCGGCAAGCAACAGCCATGAGATATGGGTCTCAATGAGTTCTACCGACTGCACCGCATGTGGATAACGACTCGGTTCAAGCAGGGCGCTGATCAGCAATGGTAATGGCTGCGGCATGAATTAATTATATAAGTAGATGTTGTAACAGCAGTTAATTATGTTGTTAATAATCTATCGCCTGGAGAATTTGCTAGCCGCTGCTTAAAAAAGCCCTGCAGTTTTAATCTGGTTGATACCATCCACTGCAACGGCCTAATCGCGGCAGCACTATAGTGAGTGATTTTATCAAGCAAGCATTACACAATAATTTAGGGTTTTTGCTCGATTGGCCTTGATGTTTTGCGCTGCGATACAGACTTAGGCTCAGTACTTGAAAATTGGTAATAGTTGCTATTCAAAAAATAAGCCACATCAATGATATCTTCATCACTCCAGTTTAAGTCTATATTGGTCTGCCAGCGTTGTATCTGATGTTTTAGGCTAGCCCAATCCGTGACTAGCTTTTGTTCACGCCAATGGACTTCAGTGGTATGGCATGCATTGCAGTGGGTTGTATACAGTAACTCGCCGCGTAGCTGATTTGGCAACTGTTGTGCATGAAGATACCCCGGCATAGTGCAACATAAAAATAATAGCAACTTCAGTTTATACATATCACCTGATCCTCCGCTTTTAACTAACATGCAGTGCCGCCTGATGGCTATGCAAAAACCAGCGATCTAACAGGACGTGGCGTGTAAACAGTCGGTTATTTAATAATCTGTGTGCAAGAAAATTGCGCATCAATGCTGTGGCTCCGCTAGTATCACTAGTGCTGGTCTCTACTGCTGGCCCGAAGCGAAGCTCTAGTGCACGCGAGTAAGGTTGTAGCTTCTGCGCACTATAATCTGCCGCGGCTTTAATAATGACGCCCGCCGCCATCAGACCAGATTCAACTGCCGGTCTGATCCCCTCGCCACTTTGCGGATAGGCCAAACCCGCCGCATCGCCGACCAGCAGCATGCCATCAGCAATATGCGGGCGTAGCGCATGGCCATAAAGCAAATAAGCATGCCCCTTGAGATTTTCCGGGATCTCTCGCGGAATTCTGCCGCGCTGTTTGAGAAAATGATAAAAACCTTTAACGTGTACTGCAAGATTGGCGCTGCTTTCGCGTCCGAGTCCAATATTGAGATAATTCCCCTTGCGAAAGCACCAGCCATAACCTTTTAAATCTTGGCAAAAATAGAGCTCCGGCGTATCACCCTGTACCTGGCAATTAGCATCTTGCTCGGCGCTCATTGCAAACTCAATTTCTTTGGCGGCAATGATAGGCTCATTAGCGCCAATTTTCGCCCCCATGTAACCGGCCACAGGACAGAAGTGACCGCCTGCGCCTATAACCAGAGGTGTAGAGATGCTGTCATTCACCAGCCATTGATTAGCACGACGCTGCAATGATTTTAGGCTTTCACCCAAGCGTAAACGTGCGCCACAGCGTTTGAGCAAGTAATCATCAAATTCGCAGCGCCGAATGCCATAACTAACTGTAGTCGGATACCTACTTTCCATATCCTGCCCATCGATCAGGCCAGTACGGAAAGCTGTAATAGGCTGTAGCATATGCTGCTCGGCATAACTATCACGATCAAACTGCAGAGCGTCCAATACCGCGGGTGTCAACCAGCCAGCACAGACCTTGTCCCTGGGGAATGCTGACTTATCCATGACGATCACGTCCAAACCCTGCTCACGCAAGCGCCAAGCACAGCTGGAGCCAGCAGGCCCTCCACCGACAATGAGTACGTCACAGTGCTCCATTGCATTCTCCCTTATTGATGGCTTCTGCGTTATAGAGATGCTGCCGCGTCCAAGGCAGATTGTTTTGGTCCGCGCGCGCAAAGCTGACTTGAAATAGTTGCATACCACCACTTTTAAAAGCAGTCAGAGACCCTGCCAAATATAAGCGCCAAGCACGCACAAACTCTGTATCGAACATTGCCGATACCTGTTCTATATTTTCATCATAGCGTTGTAGCCAGTGCTGCAATGTCTGCGCGTAGTGCAGGCGTAAATTTTCAACATCCAATACTGAAAAATCGTAAGGTTCGAATATCTGCATCATCTGCGCCAGGCTCGGTGGACAGGCACCAGGAAAAATATGGCGCTCGGCCCATGCATCCATAGGTCTGGGATAATTGAGACCGATACTATGAATCAAGCCGCGACCGTTAGGTTTGAGGCTGTGATTGATGATCGCGCCCAGCGCCTGATAGTTTTCTGTGCCGACATGTTCTAGCATTCCAACCGACACAAAAGCATCAAACTGGCCGTGGATATTACGATAATCATCCTCAATAAAGGTCACTCTATTGGTCAACCCTGCTGCATGCGCACGTTGCCAGGCAAAGGCAATTTGTTCTTTAGAAATGTTGTAGGCGCTTACTTTTACATCATAGTATTTGGCCATATGCAGGGCTAGGGCGCCCCAGCCGCATCCAGCCTCAACAACAGACTCGCCGGGTTGTAAGTTGAGTTTACGGCAGATATGATCCATTTTATCCAATTGCGCCTGCTCAAGACTGATGTCAGGCTCTGTAAAATAGGCGCAGGTATAGAGCATGCGCTGATCAAGCCAGAGTTTATAAAAGTCATTGCCAATATCGTAATGGTGGCTGATATTGCGCTGTGATCCGCTAATGCTATTCTTTGGTGAGTCGTATAACTTAGCGAGCAATTTTTTTATAATATTGCTCTGCTTGTATAAAGGCCAGCTGCGATAGATTGTTTCAAGAAAATCCAGCAGGTTGCCTTGCACCTCGATACGCTGCGCAGAATATAATTCGCCAAAGTGCAGTTCGGGGTCGGCGACTAACTTTAATAACGCGCCGCGATCACGAATATGCACTTGCACTAAAGAGTTGCCAGCCAAGCTTTGTATTTCCTGACCGTTCCACAGCACAATTTTTACCGGCGGGTTGCCGATAGCACTCAGCATTTTTGATAATAAAAACTTTTCTGCGGCAAGAATGTTTTTGATAAAAGACTGAGGTTTTTTATGTGACTGCAGCTGCACGCGACTATCAGCAACTACGGGTTTTATAGAAGCTTCGGTTTGCTGTTGTCTCATGCCATTTCTCCCTCAATATAGGCGCGGCAGTTGCCGTTAAATAATCTATTTTGGACACATCGGCATTAAATTAGAGGTGTTATGGGCTAATAGCGCAATGCAAAAAAACGACTAAATACTAACGAAAACTACGGCAGTAAACACGTGCGACCGATCGCGTATTGATATTCATGCGCTAATCGTTACAACCTTTTTTAATGTGTTCGCCTTGATGCAAGGTGTTTATAGCGCAAGGCATCCACATTGAATATACCTAGAAGTTGTCAGCAGTAAAATTCGTGCAAACTCTTAAGGGACTGCCCTTATGAGTAAATAGATAAAAAACAATGTCTAGGTAATCATACTTATATTGAATTTTGGTGTGGGCATCTCCAAAAAGGTTTGGTTACTGCATTTATTTTCTTTATAACCAGTAGGAGAAATCGACATGAAAAACATCAGCACGTTTGTTAATCGCGGCATACTTGATGAGTTGTTGCGCGATGTTAATCCAGGCTATTTTGTTAAGCCCCTGCACGGCGATCCGTTACCGGCACAGATTAAAGTCGACGTAAAAGAAAACAAGAACGAATTTATCGTGCATGCCGAGATTCCAGGCGCAGATAAGAACAATATACAGGTGGATATTGATCATGATGTGGTCAATATTCGTGCCCACATTAGCCAGCTAGACAGCGATAGAGAGGATGATAAACCGCTACGCAGTGAGCGCTATTACGGTGAAATTTCACGCGGTTTTCAGTTGTCCGCTGAAATTGACGAGCCCGCCAGTAAAGCACGCTATGAGAATGGCGTACTGACATTAACCCTGGTGAAAAAGCAGAAGAAGGGCGGTCATCGTATTGCGATCGACTAGATAGTGTTTCTGTGCAAAATATGGGTGCAGCAGCTTTAATGGCGGCTGCACCCATATTGTTTGGTCAGTATTTAGCCTGCACCCTAAATATGAGCGCAGTTGCTTGAGTCTATCGGTCAAGCGAGTTTAATTGAATTTTCTAGGGATTTTCTATGGTGCGCCCGCCGCGATTCGAACGCGGGACCTTTGGCTTCGGAAACCAACACTCTATCCAGCTGAGCTACGGGCGCATAAAAACCACATTATAGCAAAGTGCGGCATTTCATGTCCTTTTACCTTGGCGTGAGTGCAGGTATAATAATCTGATCAAATTATTCATAGGAATACCTGTAATGAGCAATAACGATAAAGAATACAAAAGCTCCACATTTTTGCAGCTGATTATTATTATTCCGGGCACCATCCTCGCATTAACCATACTGATTGCCTTGATCGCGAAGGTATTCGGCATGATAGCCGCGCCGGCCGCGGTCGATCCGACTGCTGTGGTAGTAACAGTTGAGCAAAATATTAAACCGGTGGCGATGGTCGAGCTTGCTGCTGCTGATGCCGGTCCGCATGTTGATAAGAGTGGTGCTGAAGTGGTGACGGCTGTATGTGCAATGTGCCATGCAGCTGGCTTGATGCAAGCGCCGAAAATTGGCGATAAAGATGCATGGAAACCGCGCATTGCTCAGGGTTACGATACGCTGGTGAGCCACGCGATTAACGGCATTCGCAGTATGCCGGCTAGAGGCGGCAATGCAAGTTTAACGGATGCTGAAGTGGCGAGCGCTGTGGCCAATATGGCCAATGCCTCAGGTGCGACTTTTAAATAATCCATTTAATCGTTCTGTTCGTATATGGAAATAGAAAAGCCACTTAAGACTTTAAGTGGCTTTTTTTATGGGTGATGGTTTATAGATGGCTACATACGCGATAGGTGATATTCAGGGTTGTTACCATGCTTTTCAAGCATTATTAGCCAAAATTGAGTTTAATCCAAAGGCAGATCAGCTATGGCTGGTAGGGGATTTAGTCAATCGCGGTAGCGGTTCACTGCAAGTGTTGCGCTGGTGTTATGCGCATCAAGACAGTTTGCAAGTGGTGTTGGGTAATCATGACTTGCATGCTTTAGTGGTGGCGAATGGCATAGTGCGCGCACATAAAAGTGATACCTTGGCGGCTTTGTTGGCAGCGGAAGATTGTGACGTTTTGCTCAATTGGTTGCGTCAGCAGCCACTTATTTATCAAGAAGATAATTTCTTGATGGTGCATGCTGGTTTATTACCGCAATGGACCGCTGCGGAAGCGGTTGGCTATGGCGCAGAAGTTGCCGCCGCCTTGCAGGGTAATGCTTATCTGGAATTTTTAGCGAGCATGTATGGCAATTTACCGAATCGTTGGCGTGAAAACTTAACTGGTACTGACCGGCTACGTGTAATAACGAACGCCATGACGCGCTTAAGAGTGTGTAGCGAACACGGTGAAATGGAATTTGCATTTAATGGCGGGCTCAGTGACGTGCCCGCCGGATTGATGCCCTGGTTCGAAGTGCCGAGTCGGGCCACCACAGAGGTGGAAGTGATATTTGGCCACTGGTCGGCATTGGGGCTGCAGCTAAGAACAAATATCTATGCCTTGGATAGCGGCTGTTTATGGGGTGGGCAGCTGACGGCGATGAATATTCATACTAAAGCCATTACGCAGGTAGCGGCGCATGCTTTAGATCGGGTGCTAAAGCCAAATTTATGAAATGGCGTAAACGTTGCGCAGAGTGGTTTTATAGTGCCAGTTTCTGTGCAATCATCTGCTGGATGTGCCGCGTTAATAGACGCCGGTCTTGATCGGCAGCGGTTAAGTCAGCTAGCTTAATCGGCGCTAGAAAGTGTAGTTCGACCAGCGGGTATTTTTGTTGCAAAATATTTTGCATGGATTCGATCATCGTGGTTTCACCGGCATAAGCCATGGCAGTATTGATGCTGTTATTTGGCCCCGGGTAACGGATGGCAATCGGCTGTATGGTCGCGCGCGCGAGAATAGCAGCTTCTATTAAGCTGCTTTTAAATGGCTTCATTTCGGTGCCGTCAGTCGTCGTACCTTCCGGAAAAAAACATAGATTGTCACCTGCCTCCAGGCTTAATACCACTGCATCGACAATGCGTCCGGCGTCGTGACGTTTGTTACGGTCAATAAACAGTGCATTGGCACGCTGCACCAGATAACCAAAAACAGGCCAGGTTTTAATCTCTGCTTTGGCAATAAAGCGTACCGGCACCATGCTGTTCAGCGCATGAATATCTGTCCATGAGATATGGTTGGCGACAAACATGGTGTTGCTTAGAGCGACATTTTTTAGTGGAACATGACCATGGCTGACAACTTGCAGGTTGAAAGCGACCAGTAAGCGTCGACACCACCATCTAATGATCTGTGCTTTTAGCGGTTTGCACAGCAGTGGCAACAGCAAGCCGGCGACCAATAAGCCGGTTAGCGTATGTGCGGCGATACGACTTATCCTGAAGTATCGGGTGATTTGATTGGTCGCAATGATTTCAGGCTGCTTAGTATGAGTAGTGTGTAGTCGCAAGGGGCATAAAATGCTGCGCCGCCGTCTATAGCGTTAATCTATTTCAGGAAGTGTGCAGCATATCTGGGGTTGATTCTAGAGAAAGGTAACATTACCAGCATATCTGCCGTGTTGAAATAGGGGTCCCATGCTGGTTCACCACAAATATAGGCCCCAAGGCGCAAGTAGCCTTTAATCAGTGGTGGGCAAGCCACTTGCATGTCGCTGCGTAGTGACTGTATTGGTAATGGGTTGCGTGCGAACACGCGATATTCGAGCGGGGCGAGATAATCATCTTGCAATATCTGATACAAGCTGGCGGCGGCATGTCCGCCATCGGCCATGCTGACGCTGCCGCAACCTATCATGTATTCGTAATTGTTAATTTGCATGTACTTGGCAAGGCCAGCCCAGAGCATGGTAATGGTGCCGCCATTGCGGTAGTTCTGGTGTACACAGGCACGGCCAACTTCTACCGTGCGGTCGAATAAATGTGCTAGTCGACTTAGATCAAATTCACCTGCTGAATAGTAACCGCCGGCGGCATTGGCTTTTTCTGGGCTGAGAATACGATAAGTGCCGATCACCTGGTTAGTGCCGCTGTCGCGCACAATCAGGTGATCGCAAAACTGGTCAAAACCATCTACGTCGAGGCTACCGGTGCCGGAAAGCTGGGCACCCATTTCTTCGGCAAATACTTTATAGCGCAAGCGCTGCGCCTCTTCAATTTCAGCCTGGGTACGCGCTAAGCTGATGTAAAGCCGGCGTTGACTGGGTACCGCTAACAGCGACGGCTTACTGCTGTCTTCATTGATATTGTCTATTAAAGCTAAGTTTTTCTGTGCCATGAAGCCTCTCCTTTAAGATTGAAGAGACTTTAATCGGCTTAGATTAAAAAATGATGACAGTAAAATGACGGTTTATTGACAGTCATTCCAGATTGACAGTGTTGATGGCAACGGCCTATGCCTTCGTCTGCACAGGCCGTTGCAACTGTGCAGTTAATGAGTCACGCGAGTAGTGCCACCGCTTTCAACCAGGCGCACTTTATCACCCGACTTGAATGCATCATCGGCTTCCTGCACGACGGCGATTAAGCCGCCGCCATCAAGCTTGACGGTGATTTCTAATGCATTTTTACGCGTAATGCCTTCTTCTGCCGCAGAACCCGCTAGGCCGCCGATGACGGCACCAATCACGGCCGCAACAGCGCTGCCGCGGCCTTGGCCGATGGAGCTACCGGCAATGCCGCCTACAGCACCACCAGCAATAGTACCCACTGGCGATTTAGTGCCCTCAAGTTTTACTTGGCGTACGCTTTCAACGATACCGGTTCTAACGGTTTGCACGCGGCGTGCTTCATCACGGCTATAAACGCTGCCTGAATTCGAGCTAGCGCAGGCCGCTAATAGAACACTTAATAATGTGACCACTAAAAGTTGTGTGATGCGCATGCTTAACTCCTTAAAAAATATGATGCTAATTATTTTAACCTTACGCTAGTGCCGCCTGACTCGCCAGTGCATCATCAACTGGTGTAGCGTTGACGAGTGCTTGCGCGTAGATCTGTTCTATTTCAGCGCGCGTCGGTTTGTGATTTTGTCCGCCACGGCTGGCAATCTTGATTGCACCCATGGTGGAAGCCAGTCGGCCACAGGTTAACCAGTCCCAGCCTTTAGCCATGCCATAGATCAAACCAGCACGGTAAGCGTCGCCACAACCGGTTGGATCGACAATCGCATCAGCTTTAACGCATGGAATATCAAAGCGTTGACCGTCGGCATAGATATGTGATCCAGCCGCACCCAGTGTGACAATGAGCGCTTTCACTTTAAGCGCTAATTGATCTAATGATAAGCCGGTTTTGTCCTGGATAATTTGCGACTCGTAGTCATTGACGGCTAAGTAATCTGCCATTTCAATGAACTGTAACAGCTCTTCACCATTAAACATGGGTAAGCCTTGGCCAGGATCAAACAAAAATGGAATGCCGGCAGCAAAGCATTCGTGCGCATGTGCAAACATGCCATCACGGCCATCCGGGGCAATAATTGCCAGTGTTACATCAGTGGCGTCACTGACGCTGTTTTGGTGAGACTCAATCATGGCGCCGGGATGGAATGCAGTGATCTGGTTATCATCGATGTCGGTGGTGATAAAGGCTTGTGCGGTAAAGCTATTGGCGATGGTTTTAATATGCGTGGTATTGAGTTTGTTGCTCTCTAGCCAGCGGTTGTAGGTTGCAAAATCTTCGCCCACAGTGGCCATGATCAGCGGGTTGCCATCAAGCAATTGCAGATTGTAGGCAATGTTGCCGGCGGTGCCGCCAAACTCACGGCGCATTTCTGGCACATAAAATGCCACGCTCAGGGCGTGAATTTTATCCGGCAAAATATGATTTTTAAATTGATCTTGAAACACCATAATAGTGTCGAAAGCAAGTGAACCGCAAATGAGAGTGTGCATGTGAGTCAGCGTCAGTAGTAAAGCACCTATTATCCTAGGTAAAGACTGCTGCAGGCAAGCCTAATTCAGTGTTGACTTATGTCGCTTTAAACTAGGGTGTGAGTGCGCCATCGATTAAGATTTTTGCCGCTTTTTTGGCGTATTTAATCGCACCTGAACCGCGCTTCATTTGTTCAGCCTGCACCGCACCTTCAAAAAGTAATGACAGTTGCAGGGCTAAACCGTCAGCATCGCTGATATTAGCTTCACGCGCCAGGCTGCTGATATATTGCCTAAATTGAAGTGACTGCTCTGAAGACAGCTGGTGCACCGGGTTCTGTTCATTAGGAAACTCCGCCGAGGCTTTAATAAACCCCATGCCCTGAAAGCGCGGCGATGTAACCCATTCTTCTATAAAGTCGAACAGTTTCTGCAGTTTTTCACTTGGTTTTTTGGTGCTGTTATTGAGTTTATTACTCAACCAGCTTTCAAAGTCTTGATGACCTTTTGCGAGCACTTCAAGAATAAGATTTTCTTTACTGTGAAAATATTTATAAAGTGTCATTTTGGTAGTGCCGGCAACCGCAACAATAGTATCAACGCCGGTCGAGTTAATGCCTTGTGTTTGAAATAAATCAGCGGCAGTGTTGAGTATTTTTTCACGTAGCGGTGACATGGCTTGATTATACTAATCTGTATAGGTTGAAAGCAACCATTATTATTCGTGGCTGTGGTGGCTGCAGTCAGGCTTATTTCGAGTGCACCATTAACATCGGTGTGAAGTTGCAGCGTACTTTTTCCAGGTAAGCATTAGCAATCGCTAAATTATCTAAATTCGTCGGTAACTTACCGCCGACTACATTTTCTATATAAATGGTTTTATCTTTATCCGGAATCTGCAGCACCTCAGGAAACTGGCAAGTACCATTGCGCATGAGTTCGTATTTGGCATACATTTGCGCGGCATCGTTGGCACTTAATGCTTGTGTGGCGCTGGCCGTGCTAGTTGCTGCTTTTGACTGATGGCGATTGGTTTTAGCTGTAGTGGTTTGCAGTTGCTGTGCCAGCACCGGTAGCCACATGCTGGCGACTCCAATGAGCAAGGCAGCCCCGGCAGCAGTGGCATAAGGCCCTGGCATTCTAGTCCATTTTGCTAAGGACCAGGCACGCTGCGTTTGTGCCAGGATTAAGGCTTGTGCAGCTTTTTTAGCATGGCTAAGATTGCGGCTAGTCGGGTCGTTGATAGTCTGCAGTGCCGCATTGCGTGCAATGAGTACGATATGCTGTGCCAGCATCGCCGGATTTTCGGCACCACATGCTTCTGCCTGTTGGGTGAAAAAAACCAGCAAGGCTTCACTGTCATTATTTACCAGCGTAGATGCAGGCAGCGCATCTGCTAAATGCGTACTAGGCGCTTGCAGATAGTCCTCTAAAATATCAAAAAGACTGAGCATGCGATTTTGCGGCGTAGCACCGGCTTTCGCCAGCATTTTAAGCAGCCACGCTGAATTGAAAATTTCCATTAGTTTTAGCGGCACCCGCCCCAGAGATTATTCACTAGCCAAGCCCGGCGGCACCTAGAACGGTTTTACTTCGACTAGGATGACGATGATGGTGAGCAAAATCACCGGTACTTCGTTAAACCAGCGATACCAGACATGACTGCGTTTATTATTGTCAGCTTTAAAGTCACTCACGAGCTTGCCGCAGTAAAGGTGATAGGCCACCAGCAAAACGACCAGCAGTAATTTAGCGTGCAGCCAGCCGCCTACGTCGCCATAGCCGAACCAGAGCCAAAAGCCAAAACCAATCGCTAAAAAGGCTAATGGCAGCATAAACCGATATAGCTTGCGCTCCATCAGTTTCAAGCGCTCAGAGGTCGCGCTGTCAGTTACCATGGCATGATTAACCAGTAACCTTGGTAAGTAAAACAAGCCCGCAAACCAACTGGTTACAAAAATAATATGAAAAGCCTTAATCCACAGCATTAGGTAGCTACCTTTTTAGTATTGAGTTCTTGTTTAGTACTGAGTTCTTGCTTGAGTAACTGTTGCAACGCAACAAAATCCAGATCGCCAATCTTACGCAACAGCAAATGGCCTTGCTTGTCGTAAATAAATGCAGTGGGCGTGAGATTGACCGTACCAAATTTTTCGCTGACTTCAGCCAGGCCGTCATGCATCACCGGAAACGGCAGCGCTTTTTGTTTTGCATAATTAAACACCTGTGCCGGCGGGTCGTAAGCCATGGCAACAGCGATCACTTCAAACCCTTTTTCTTTATATTGATTGTAGGTCTCAATCAGCTGCGGCATTTCCTTAATACAGCCGGGGCAATCGGTGGCCCAGAAGTTGACGAGGACGACCTTGCCTCTGAGTGAATCCATGCTGATATTTTTACCATCGAGCGTAGTGAACGTTACATTAGGCGCAGTAGTCTTATTGCTAAGCTCATAACCGAGAAATACTAGTAGGCTAATTATAATCAGAGGTAGCAGTGATTTTTTTAATAAAATTTTCATGTGCCTAGTGTATCGATTTCAAATGATTAGTCTATGTTTTTTAACGCTAGTGGTCAGTTCTAATGGCAGTAGCAAGTGCAAGCTTCAGACCATATCGTCAGCACCTAAGTTGCATGCATATTAAGCAACACATGCTGACAATAACCCTGAAAAGGTTGCGTTTATTTGCTGTAGAGCGCCATGTTATAATCGAATCTTTAATAGAAACGCTATTCATCAAAACACATGAACGCACCCCTATCTAGCACTATCTTGCATGCACCTGACATGCCGGCGTCGCGTTTACGCGAAATCCCATACAACTATACGTCCTTCTCCGACCGTGAGATTGTGATTAGGTTTCTGGGTGAAGATATCTGGAAAATCCTCAACGAACTGCGCGGCGAACGTAGAACCGGGCGCTCAGCACGCATGTTGTTTGAAGTGCTTGGCGACTTGTGGGTGGTGACGCGTAATCCGTATTTGCAGGATGACTTGCTGGAAAATCCCAAGCGACGCAAAGCTTTGGTGGATGCGCTGCATCACCGTATTGATGCCATTAATGAACGTAGTGCCGGTAATGACAAAGTTTTAAAACTAGTGGCAGCCGCGCGCGAGGCGGTGACTAAGTTTGAATATGACTTTAAGCAAACGTCGAGTTTACGCAAAAAAGCTTTAGCCAAACTCACAAAAATTACGCGTAAAGATAATGTGCAGTTTGACGGATTAGCTCGCGTATCACACGTCACCGATGCTACCGACTGGCGAGTTGAGTATCCATTTGTCGTACTAAATCCGGATACCGAAAAAGAAATTGCTGCCTTGGTGCGCGCCTGTATTGAGTTAGGACTTACTGTCATTCCACGCGGCGGCGGAACTGGCTATACCGGCGGGGCGATTCCGCTGACGCCGATGTCGGCGGTGATTAATACCGAAAAATTAGATCAACATACCGGTGTGCAAATGCGCTCATTACCGGGTGTGACAACGCCAGTGGCGACCATTGCCTGTGGCGCTGGTGTCGTTACGCGCCGAGTGATGGAAGCGGCGACGGCTGCCGGTTTAGAATTTGCCTGCGATCCAACTTCTGCCGATGCGTCTTGTATCGGTGGTAATGTTGCCATGAACGCCGGCGGTAAAAAAGCCGTGCTCTGGGGCACGGCTTTGGATAATCTGGCCTCATGGCGCATGGTGACACCTGATGCCGAATGGCTGGAGGTGGAACGCCTGGATCATAATCTAGGCAAGATTCATGATATTGCCATGGCGCGCTTTAAAGTCAGCCGTTACGCGGCAGATATGGAAACTTTGCTCGCTGAGCCGGAAATTCTGGAAATTCCAGGCCCGAGCTTCCGTAAAGTTGGCTTGGGTAAAGACGTTACCGATAAGTTTTTATCCGGCTTGCCGGGCATACAGAAAGAGGGCTGTGATGGTTTAATTACCTCGGCTACCTTTATTCTGCATCGCATGCCTAAGCATGTGCGCACTATTGCCCTCGAGTTCTTCGGTAATGTGTCACACGCGGTACCGGCCATCGTTGAGATCAAAAGCTATTTAGATGGCACCGCTAAAAAAGACCCGATTGTATTGATGGCGGGTCTGGAGCACATGGACGAGCGCTACATTAAAGCCGTGGGTTATGCGACCAAAGCCGCACGCCAGCAACGGCCAAAAATGGTCCTGATTGCCGATATTGCCTCCGATGATGAGAATGCGGTGGGCGAGGCGGCGTCACACATCGTGCGTTTATGTAATGCACGTGATGGCGAAGGCTTTATTGCAGTTTCTGCGGAAGCGCGCAAAAAATTCTGGCTGGACCGGGCGCGCACCGCCGCCATTGCCAAGCATACCAATGCCTTTAAAATCAATGAAGATGTGGTGATTCCATTGCCGCGATTGGGTGATTATTCTGACGGCATCGAACGTATCAATATAGAGCTGTCGATTCAGAACAAACTTAAATTAATCGATGCCTTAGAAGTGTTCATGCAAGGCGAATTGCCGTTGCAGGCCGATGAAGACGGCAATGCCGATGCGGTGATGGTGAAAACCAAGCAGGTCATGGCATTGCGCTTATTAAACGAGCTGCGTGTCCGCTGGAGCCTGATCCTGAATAATCTGGATGCGCCGGTTAGCATATTAGGCGATGCGGCCGAGGCCTTGAGCCAATACGACAATGTATTCCGTGCGGTGCAGTCTTATGATTTACGTATTTCATGGAAGCGTGAACTGAAACGGCCGATGGCGGATATGTTTGCCGGGCGCGAGTATCAGAAAATACTCGATCACTGCGATGAAATTCACAAAAAAGTACTCAAAAGCCGCGTATTTATTGCCTTGCACATGCATGCCGGTGATGGCAACGTGCATACCAATATCCCGGTCAACTCTGATAATTACGAGATGATGCAAGATGCGCATGGTGCCGTGGCACGGGTGATGGCGCTGGCAAAAGGCCTTGATGGCGTGATCTCAGGTGAGCATGGTATTGGTATTACCAAAATGGAGTTTTTGGAGCAGTCAACCATTGATAACTTTACTGCTTACAAAAACAAAGTAGACCCGAATGGACACTTTAACAAAGGTAAGCTACTGGCGGGTTCCGGGCTGGAAAACGCCTATACGCCTAGTTTTGGTTTGCTCGAGCAAGAATCTATCATTATGGAACGCTCAGCGATCGGTGAAATAGCCGACTCGATTAGCGACTGTTTACGCTGCGGCAAATGCAAGCCGGTGTGCACCACCCATGTGCCACGTGCCAACCTGCTGTATTCACCGCGCAATAAAATCCTCGCGACCTCACTACTCATCGAAGCCTTTTTGTATGAGGAGCAAACGCGGCGCGGCATTTCAATTAAGCATTTTGATGAGTTTAATGACGTGGCTGACCATTGCACCGTCTGTCATAAATGCTTGAATCCGTGCCCGGTGGATATTGATTTCGGTGATGTATCGGTTGCCATGCGTAATTTCTTACGTGAGCAGGGCAAAAAGAAATTCAACCCAGGCACTGCGCTCGGCATGACCTTTTTGAACGCTAAAGATCCGGCCACGATCAAGATTTTGCGCCTGTTTATGGTGGATATTGGCTACCGCGCACAAAATGTGGTGCATCAGCTGGCGAAGAAGTTCGGCATGCTGAAGGATAAAATCCGGCCGCCAGCGACAGTAGGTGCAGCGCCGATTAAAGCGCAGGTAGTGCATTTTATTAACCGGCCAATGCCGAAAAAGATGCCGACCAAAACCTCACGGGCTTTATTAGGCATAGAAGATAACAGCATGATTCCGGTGATTCGCAATCCGCAAAAAGTGACTGAGGATTCGGAAGCAGTGTTTTATTTCCCGGGCTGTGGTTCTGAGCGCCTGTTTTCCAATGTCGGCCTTGCCACGCAAGCTATGCTTTATGAGGTTGGCGCCATTACCGTATTGCCGCCTGGATACCTGTGTTGCGGCTATCCGCAAACGGCGAGTGGCAATCATGATAAAGGTCAGGAAATCACTGCCGATAACCGCGTGTTGTTCCACCGTGTAGCCAATACACTCAATTATCTGGATATTAAAACAGTGATTGTGTCCTGCGGTACCTGTATGGATCAGTTGCAGAAATACGAGTTTGAAAAGATATTCCCCGGTTGTCGCCTGCTTGATATTCATGAGTACTTGATGGAGAAAGACGTGCGTCTACAAGGCGTATCCGGCACGCGTTATATGTACCATGATCCTTGCCATAGCCCAATGAAAACTTATAAGCCGATAGAAGTCACCAATACGCTGATGGGTACTGACGTCGAACAGAATGACCGTTGCTGCGGTGAAAGCGGCACGTTTGCAGTGGCGCGGCCGGATATTGCCACGCAAGTGAAAATGCGTAAGCAGGAAGAGCTGGAAAAAGGCATGGAGAAAATGGGTCTGACCGTAGGTAATCCGGAGCAGAAGGTGAAGATACTGACTTCCTGCCCGAGCTGTCTGCAAGGGTTGGCGCGTTATGGTGAAGATACCGGCATCGAAGCTGATTACATTGTGGTCGAGATGGCCAAACATCTGCTCGGTGATAACTGGATGCAGGACTACGTGGAAACAGTGAATAAAGGTGGTATCGAAAAGGTGCTGCTGTAGTCAAGGCTTAATCGCAGATACTGGCGTTAGATCTAAACCGGCTAGGTGCTGCAAAATTTACAGATTTGTGCCACCTGGCTTTTTTATAAGGCTTTCCAGCCGCTGCTAGTATTTAGTTCTGGGCCTAGCTTGGTGCTAAGCTTAGTGCTAAGCCGGTTGCGTCGTGGCCGAGTTTGAGTGGCTATTTAAACGGCAGAAATAGCGCGGTCGCCAGATTCTGTACGACACGTGAAATAAAGCGCTGGGATTTTTCGGCTAAAGCCACAGCGTATAAATCAGTGCGGCCGATCATTTTTCCAAACTCACGCTCAAACGATAAATTACGTTCATGCGCATTGATCTCGTTACTGAGTAAAAAGAGTTCACCGCGCTCATCGCGCGCATTGCCAATTTTCCAGGCAGCAATTTCAAAGTTTCTGGCGACGTTATACAGGTGCTGCGGATCCAGACTATCGGTAAAATAAAACTCTGTTTTACCGTCATGCGCCTTAAGCAGCATGGTGTGTAAGCCGACGATAAAGGCGAGTACGCGGTCGCCGCTGTACTCAGGTTTGAATGCCAGAAAGATAGCCTGCGTATCCTGCAGGTTGTTGAGCGCCTCAAAATTATAATGGTGCTGCGCTGCGCCATTAAATACCCAATTAACCATTTTTTCGGCGGGATCAGGCGTGCTTTTATGCAGCTCTTGCGGGTTGCGCTTATACAGCTTGAGCATCAGCAGGCGCAAGCTTTCTGTATTTTCGCGCATCTCTACATCCGCCATGCGGTCATAGTCACCTTTGGCCAGCTGGCTAATCGCACTGCGGTCTTCACGCTCAGGAATCGACTTAGCTAACTCTTGCGCTGCAGGCTTATGGGCACAGGCCGCTAGCAGGCAGAACAGTAGCAAGCTCATCATGATCTTGGGCGCGTTAGGTTTCATATCATGAGCACGGTTGCTATTCGCCCTATTTATGCACGACCCGTGCGGCAGGGAACACTTCACTGAATGTACTGCCGACGCCGAGTTCGCTGCTGATTTCGAGTTTGGCTTGGTGACGGGTGAGGATATGTTTGACGATAGAAAGCCCGAGTCCGGTACCACCGGTTTCGCGGCTGCGGCTGCGGTCAACACGATAAAAGCGTTCCGTCAGCCGGTCGATATGATTTTGCTCAATGCCGATGCCGTTATCGCTCACGCTAAATACCGCCTCGTTGTTGCGCCGGCCCCAGCTGATATTAATTGCACCACCTTCAGGGGTGTAGCGTATGGCATTGCTGATTAAATTGCTCAGCGCGCTCTGCAGCTCGCCCATCGCTCCGATTAAATTAAGCTGCGTATCAATATCGGCACTGATGATATGTTTGCCGTGGCTAAGTGACTTGGCATCATTGATGATCATGTTGAGCAGTGAAGACATCTCAATCAGGCTGTCCTCCGGCGCTTGGGCATTACTTTCTATATGTGACAGTGTGAGCAAATCATCAATCAAATGGCGCATGCGCGTGGTCTGCTCGAGCATCATATTGAAATAACTGCGTGTGCTTTCCGGGACTGCGCCTTCCATGTCGAGTAAGGTTTCGACAAAACCGCCGACTACCGTCAGCGGTGTACGCAGTTCATGCGAGACATTGGCGATAAAGTCACGGCGCATGGCTTCAATTTTTTCAAGCTGGGTGACATCACGACAAATAAGCAGTTTCTGTTTGGTGCCAAATGGAATGAGCTGGATTTCGAGCGTTAATTCTGCATTGCGCCATGACTTGAGCTTGATCGGCTCAGCGTATTGCTGCGCCTGTAAATACTGCACAAAATCACTATGGCGTACTAAATAGCGAATCGGCTGATGTTCGTCCTGCTTTAAATCCAAGCCTAATTTTTTTTCGGCAGGCGGATTGCACCATTCAATTTCGTTGTCGGCATTGAGTACGACGACACCGTCGGGCAAGGCGCTGGCCGCATGGCGAAAACGACCTAGCGCTGAGCTCAGCTGGTTTTGATTGCGTGAATGGCGGCGATGCTCCTGATAGAGCGCAGCAAAAACATCCTCCCATACGCCGGCGCCGTTGGGAATATGGTTCAGTACCGGTTTTTTTAACCATTGATGGAGTTGATGCAGCCAGTATAAATGGCTGCATAAGTAGATTAAGACGCCACCGCTAAATACGAGCAGTGCTGTAGTCGCATCACTGCTAGCCCAGGTGATCAGGCTAATCAGCGTCAGGCTCAAGCCTAGCCAAAAGGCATTCCAGCGAATATCGTGCACGTTTAGGCTTCTTCACAAATAGGTGACTTATTATAGCGAGCTTTTGTCTGCTCACGATTTAAGCCGGTAAAAAATTTAAACGCACCGCTACAAGTCCAATTATCGGTCTAAGTGCCAGCGAGCTTGTGTCAACTGGCTGGCATGTGCGCCCTATATTTATTGTATCGACAAGCGGTAACCGGCACCGCGTACTGTCTGGATTAAATCTTCATGGCCCGAAACTGAAAGCGCGTTGCGCAAACGGCGTATATGAACATCTACTGTGCGGTCTTCGACAAAGACGCGGTCGCCCCAGACTTTGTCTAATAGCTGGCTGCGCGTATGTACACGTTCAGCATTGGTCATGAAAAAATGCAGCAGTCTAAATTCGGTCGGGCCTAAGTCTATGCTTTTATCATTGCCGGTAACGCGATGCGTGGTTGGGTCCAGGCGCAGGCCGCTGACCTCAATCGGATCATCGGTCATTTGTGGGGCGCGGCGGCGTAATACGGCTTTAATGCGCGCATTAAGCTCGCGTGGGCTGAAAGGTTTGGTGACATAGTCATCAGCACCCACTTCTAAACCACGCACTTTATCGTACTCATCACCACGTGCGGTCAGCATAATAATCGGGATCGATTTAGTCAGTGCATCAGACTTTAGTTTGCGTGCAAATTCGAGGCCGGTCATGCCTGGCAGCATCCAATCGAGCAGGATTAAATCGGGTATGGTTTCACGCAGCAAATCCTGTGCATGCTCAGCGCTGAGTGCACGCATCGCATTGTGACCAGCTTGGGTAATATTCAGCGCGAGCAGTTCTTGAATTGCAGGCTCATCTTCAACGACTAATATATTGGCAGGCATATCTTTTCCTCAACTTAAAACACACATAAAGTATGGACTCCGTGCTATTTTATGACGCTAATGTTACATTTTAATGACATATATTAATTCAGCAGAACTGTGCAACCGAATAAGTAAATTGCGTTTTATTTCAATTTGTAACAAGTTGCAATAAAATGCTAATCTGTAAAACTAAAAAAATAATGTCGTTATAACAATAAAATTTGGATGGAGAGAATTACATGTCAGGGTTTTTTTCAAAAGAACAAACCGTAGCCAAGCCGAGTTTTAATCGCTGGCTAGTGCCTCCTGCAGCATTAGCGGTACATCTTTCTATCGGCATGGCCTATGGCTTTAGCGTATTCTGGAAACCGTTAGGCAGCGCCTTGGTCGGCGATGATGGCAAGCCGCTAGCCGCCTGCGCCGCTGGTGCTGCCACTTTTGCAGAAAAACTAGCCGGTACCGGCCGCGCATTATTTGCCACCGACTGTAACTGGACGCAGTTTGATTTAGGCTGGATGTATACCTTGTTTTTTGTGCTGCTCGGCTGTTCGGCTGCGCTCTGGGGTGGCTGGCTGGAACGCGCCGGACCACGCAAGGCGGGTTTAGTCTCGACTGTATGCTGGTGCGGTGGCTTACTCATTTCAGCCTACGGCGTTTATACGCATCAATTATGGCTGATGTGGCTGGGTTCGGGTGTGCTCGGCGGCATCGGCCTCGGTCTCGGTTATATTTCGCCAGTGTCTACGCTGATTAAATGGTTTCCAGACCGCCGGGGTATGGCAACCGGCATGGCAATTATGGGTTTTGGCGGTGGCGCCATGATCGGCTCGCCACTGGCAGCCTACCTGATGACGCATTTTGCAACAGCGACTACGGTCGGTGTGTGGCAAACTTTTGTAGTGTTGGCGGCAATTTACCTGGTATTCATGCTGAGTGGCTCTTTAGGTTACCGCGTACCGGCGATAGGTTGGAAGCCTGCTAACTGGGTGCCACCAGCCGCTAAAAACAATGCCATGATTGCTACGCGGCATGTGCATTTGAACAATGCACATAAAACCCCACAATTTTGGCTGCTGTGGTTAGTGTTGTGCATGAATGTATCAGCCGGTATCGGCATTATTGGGGCGGCGGCGCCGATGTTGCAAGAGACCTTTGGCGGAGCGCTGATCGGTCAGGCTGATCTAGGTTTTGCCGAAATCAAAAATGACCTGGTATTAGCCGCGGCAGTCGCTTCGGTGGCGGCCGGTTTTGTCGGCTTGATTTCAATATTTAATATTTTAGGCCGCTTTGGTTGGGCAACATCATCCGATAAATTAGGTCGCAAGCGTACCTATTATATTTTCTTTGTGTTAGGTGCCGCCTTGTACTGCACTGCCACCTATATGGCCGGACTAAAATCACTCGCATTATTCGTCGCCAGTTTCTGTATTATTGCCTCGATGTATGGTGGTGGTTTTGCAACTATTCCGGCTTATTTGGCCGACATGTTCGGCACACAGTTTGTTGGCGCGATTCATGGTCGCTTGCTCACGGCCTGGTCGACTGCTGGAATCTTAGGGCCGGTCATTGTCAATTACCTGCATGACACCAGGCTAGAAGCTGGTGTGCCTTATGCGCAGATTTATGCGCCCATATTCCTCGTGCTGGCTGCTATGTTGGTGATCGGTTTTATGGCCAATATGCTGATAAAGCCGGTAGCTGAAAAATATTACATGACCGATGCTGAGCTGGAATTAGAGCACAAGCTGGCGCATGAGGAATCTGTTGCGACCAGTGTCGGTGCTACCGGATCTACTGTCAGTGCTGTTAGCCCTGCAGCTAGTCAAATATTATTGGCCGCGCTGGCTTGGGCATTGGTGCTCATTCCTATCGCTTACGGAATTTGGAGCACGGTGCAGAAAGCTTCGATATTATTTCATTAAGATATTGATTAATACGATGGATGATATGCGGTAAAATACGACTTTATGTAAATACAGCAATGACTAAGGATATTAAACGTGAGAGAAATTGAGATAAACCTGGATGGCGCACATATGCAAATCGGTATTGTGCTGTCACGATTTAACAGTGATATTGGCGATGGATTACTTAGTGCCTGCAAAAGTGAACTGTTAAAATTAGGCGTGAGCAGCGAGGCGATCACGATTGCAACGGTTCCTGGCGCACTCGAAGTACCCTTAATGCTGCAGCATATGGCACTCAGCGAAAAATTCGATGCCTTGATTGCCTTGGGTGCGATTATCCGCGGTGAAACCTATCATTTTGAAATCGTAGCCAACGAGTCAGCCCGCGGCATTGCTGAAGTACAGCTCAATACTGGTGTGCCGGTCGCTAATGCGGTGTTGACGACCGAAGATGACGATCAAGCCATTGCGCGCATGCATGTTAAAGGTGCTGAGGCAGCGCAAGTGGCGGTAGAAATGTTTAACCTGGTTAGAGCGCTATGATAGACCCAAATAAGCTGGATGCTGAAAGCTTAGCCGAGACGACAGTCACCAGTTTGCTTGCGGGTAAAGATGTCGCTACCAGCGAGGTTCAAAGCAATGATGTTAAAAAAAATACAGCAAAAAGAAGTTTTGCTAAAAAAAACAGCGGGCAAAATCGTAGAAAATCACGTGAAATAGCGCTGAAAGCGGTGTATCGCAGCATGTTAAACCAGTCTGCACTTGCGCCTATTTTCCGTGATATGGTCGACGACCCTGATTATGCTAAAGCTGATGAAGCCTACTTTAAGCAATTGCTAGAAGGTGTGACTTTACATGCAGAAGAGCTGGATGCTAAGTTGGCCAATTTGATTGACCGTGCCATCCGCGACTTAAGCCCAATAGAACATGCCATCCTGCGTATATCGGGTTTTGAACTGATGTTTGATCTGACTATCCCTTATCGGGTGGTGATCAATGAGGGTGTTGAATTAGCCAAGCTCTATGGGGCTATTGATGGCCATAAATATATTAATGGCGTGCTAGACAAGCTTGCTGCCGATGTGCGTCAGGCCGAAGTCAGCGCAGCTAGAAGTTAATATGCGCTAATACGGAGCATCTACACTAATGGCTAATAAAAAAGTTATGCGGTGTCTAAAGGTTCTGCCTGCCGTAATGAGTGCAATACCCACGGCTAAACATGCTGCGGATGTCGTGTCATGCTTTTGATTGAGTGGCTTATTCTGTCATGACTGGCGATAGCTGGCTGGCGCGATGAGTTTATATCCCGCACTAGATATTGTCGGCTTGACCGATGTTGGCATGGTGCGCGATTGCAATGAGGATGCCATCGCCAGCGACGTGGCGATGGGGTTTGTGGTGCTGGCGGATGGCATGGGCGGCTATCAGGCCGGTGAGGTGGCAAGTGGCATTGCCGTACTCAGTATCGCCGCCGAATTAACCGAGTGTATATTGTCGCAGCGTTCAGTCGGCATTGATAATGCACTTGCCTCACAACAGCAAGCACAATTAGTGCGCGAGGCAGTCAAAACTGCCAATAGCGCCATCTATAACACCGCACAAATTCAGCCGCATTGTGCCGGCATGGGTACCACGCTTATCCTTGGTTTATTTAGCCAGCAAAAACTTTTATGCGGCCATATTGGCGACTCCAGGCTGTATCGCTTGCGTAGCCAAAACCTACAGCAACTGACCGTAGATCATTCGCTGCTGCAAGAGCAGATTGCCGCCGGCATTATTACGGCGGCGCAAGCAAAAGCAGCGATCAATAAAAACTTGGTGACACGGGCTTTAGGCATAGCGCCGGAAGTCAGCGTCGAGCTTAATGAGTTTGCTGTTGAGGTCGGCGATATCTATCTGTTTTGTTCTGATGGTTTGACCGATTTAGTGGAAGATACGCTGATTCAATCCACACTGAATCTGTCATCAAATTTAGAATCTGCGGCAGAAATGCTGCTACAGGTTGCCAATGATAATGGTGGCCATGATAATATTTCAGTCGTTCTTGTCCGTGTCAGGCAATCCTGTCAAATACAGCAGTCCGGTCATTTTTTAAGTTGGTTTACAGCGTAGGATAGACAATGGCGAAGCTTATTCTGAGTCTAGATGATAATTTCATCAGTGAATACCTGCTCGATAAAGCGCGGACTAGCATCGGTCGCAGGCCGAGCAACGATATCCATATCGATAATTTAGCCGTTAGTGGCGAGCATGCTGCTATATTGCAAGTGGGTGAAGATTTTTATATGGAAGACCTGGCGAGTACTAACGGTACGATTGTCAATGACGCCATCGTTGAACGGCATTTATTGCAACATTCGGATTTAATCGAAATCGGCAAATACAAATTAAAATTTATCAGTCCGTTCATCGCCAGTAGTGCAGGCGTGAGTACGAGCAAGCCCGACTTCCAAAAAACAATCATCGTACGCCCGGCGCTAGCAAAGCCCACAGCCGTGTTGGCGGACGCCACCGCCGTTGATGAACACGGCAGCGCTGCTTCACCTGCAGCTGCGATTGCGCCAGCGAGTCACATTGCGCGGATACAAGTATTAAATGGTTCGAGTATTGGCCGCGAGCTGGTGTTAAACAAAGCGCTCACCACGCTGGGTAAAACCGGGGTGCAAGTAGCGGTGATTACCAAGCGCGCCGATGGCTACTTTATCACCCATGTTGAAGGTCAGGTTTTTCCTATACTCAACGGCGAGTCCACAGGGGTTCAGGCCTATGCCCTCAGCGACCACGATGTCATAGAACTTGCCGGCGTAAAAATGGAGTTTTATTTAAGCTAGGCAGTGCTTGTCTGTGGTCAGTAGCAGCACGGAATCCACTTAAATACCAATAGACTAGTGATTGTTAGCAGTCAGTGGCCTTGATTTAAGCGCCGGTAGCAGGCGCCGCTTCTAAGCGCATGGCTTTGCAGCCATGCTGGTCGCAGGCTAAATAGCTTCCTTGTTCATACCAGTCACCTAGCACCCAGCGCGTAACATCATGGCCGTCGACTGTTAGCTGATGCATGCCTGGCCGGTGTGTATGGCCATGGATCAGCAGCTCTGGGTAATCATAAGCGCTTAATAATGCGCTCACTGCATCCTGATTCACATCCATAATTTGCGCATGCTTGGTCGATTTTTCCTGCTCGCTACGCAACCTGATGGCTTCAATTTGCTGCTTGCGCACGGCTAAAGTCTGGCTTAGAAAGTTTGCCTGCCATTGCGGTTCGCGCACTTGACGACGGAAAGCTTGATAGCTGACGTCATCGGTGCATAAATCATCACCATGGCTCAATAGCACGCGCTGGCCGTGTAAAGTAATCAAGCTTGGATCTGGCAGTAAGGTGATGCTGGCGGCGTTACAAAAGCCGCTGGCGATTAAGAAGTCGCGATTACCGTGCATGAAGTAGAGCTGAACACCGTGCGCGGCGAGCGCACGAAAAGCGCTAATAATCGGTTGATGATGACTGTTTTCAATTTCGTCATCGCCCGCCCAGTACTCAAACAAGTCACCCAGAATATACAAGGCATGGGCGTGTCCGGGCAAGTGCTTGAGGAAATGCAGGAAAGCTGCAGTGATTTGCGGCCGACTGGCACATAAATGCAAGTCAGAGATAAAGAGGTCAGGGCTAGTATTGCTAAGCCCTGAGTTTTGCGGATGTTGATTCATCGTATGCCGATGCTGCCAGCCATAGCCGTTTGACTAGGCTAGCGCTGCTGGCTTAACAACGCGTAGCAGTTTCAATGACAACGTTTTCTACCGGTACGTCTTGATGACCTTGACGGCTGCCAGTTGCGACTTTTCTGATTTTATCAACCACATCCATGCCGGCGGTGACTTTACCAAAAACACAGTAGCCCCAACCGCTAGAAGTCGTTGCAGTGTGATTCAGGAATTCGTTATTGCCGACATTAATGAAAAATTGGCTGCTGGCTGAGTGTGGTGCTGAGGTGCGCGCCATAGCGATGGTGTAGATATCGTTAGTCAGGCCATTGTCAGCTTCGTTGGTGATTTCAGCTGCGGTCTCTTGTTGCTTCATATTGGCATCAAAACCGCCGCCTTGCACCATAAAGCCATCAATCACGCGGTGAAAAATTGTGCCGTTATAAAAGCCATTGTCTACATATTGTAAAAAATTAGCTGTTGTAATCGGTGCTTTTTCAGCGTTGAGTTCTAAAGTAATTTCGCCAAAGTTAGTAAGTAGTTTAACCACAAAATATCCTTAATGTAAGTGTAAAAAAAGTTATAGGGAGCAGCCTGAACGCCAAGGCTACATAGGTTTATTGTTTAACTTTACGCGGTGAATGATAACCGCAGATTTTGGTACGTCGCTGAACGGGCCGACGTTGCCGGTCGGTGTAGCGCCGATTTCACGCACTACATCCATGCCTTTGAGGACGCGGCCAAAGACGCAGTAACCAATCAGCTCAGGATCTTGCCCCTGATAATTGAGTGGCTGATTATTGCCGAGGTTAATGAAAAACTGAGCCGTTGCTGAATTGGGGTCTGAAGTTCTCGCCATCGCCAGCGTACCGATATCATTAAGCAGACCATTGCCGGCTTCGTTAACCACTGGCGCCTGTGTTTGCTTCTCCACCATATCAGTAGTAAAGCCGCCACCTTGAATCATAAAGCGGTTAATCACACGATGAAAAATAGTATCTTTATAGAACCCCGCATTGACATAGCTCATAAAATTAGCCACAGTTTTCGGCGCTTTTTCCGGATAAAGCTCAACAATAAAATCGCCGCGATTGGTTTCAAAAGTCAGTTGCGGATTAGCCGCTAATGCAGATGAGCTCAATAGCGTGCTGGCAGCGATCATTGCGGTCAATAACAAAGCATGAAGTTGGCACATATTATTCCTTATAATTAAATTAAATTGGTCGTGCACGCGCGAGTACCAGCGCTAGTTCTCAACAATAAGCATTGCCTGTTGATTAGGCGGCGCCCTCGTAGATGATTTTCCAAGTATTGTTTTCTAAAATCCAATACTGACGTTTTTGCATTTTATTGTTCAGATTCGGGCTGCTGTAGTCTTGCATAAAGTCGACGACGACTAATTTTTTCGTAGTATCCGGATAAGCAAACATGCTGATGTCAGATAAGGCGATGTCTATTTTAGCTTTAGTAGCTTGCACGCTAGTTTTGTGATCTGACCATTGCTTATAGTTAATGCCGTTGCTGGAGAAGTCCTGCGAGTAATGGGCCAGATATTTACTGGTATTTTGTGATTGCCAGTCGAACAGCCAGTTGTCGACCGCCTCTTTTAATGCCTGTTTTTCAGTAGAGATCTTATTCGCCTCTAGCCACTGTAAATTATTTGCAATAATGACCGGGGTCGTTCCGGTTTGCAGAATTGGCGCCAATGCGTTTAAGTCGGGTTTGGTGAGAACGACGCAGCCGTCACTGGCGCGCGGGGCGCGGCTATAGGTGTTGCTTGGTGTGCCATGCAGCCAAATGCCCGAGCCTTTCCTATTGTGCAGTCTATCCCATTCATTGGGGTAGTTAAGCGGATAGGCCGCATCACCATACATATCAGCAAGCGGCCGTGTTATTTTCTTACCGGCAAAATAAACGCCAATCGGCGTGCGCTTGTCACCTTCGGTTTGTTTATCAATCCCATTTTTGCCGACGGTAATGTAATAGTCGGCAACATAAGTCAGATTCTCGTGTTCATTTTTATAGAGATAGAGTCGAGACTTGTCGGTGTCAACGACGATGACATGGCTTTGCTGTGGATTGGGTGCTAATAACAGGTTAGGCAGTTTCGCCTGATTTGCATTCGACAAATAACGCTCTATGCGCACACGCGCTTCGTCTTGCAGGTCTTTAATGGCTTCGTTAGGGTTGTTGTCGGCGCTGCCGAAGGCTTGCAAGTGTTTACCTTGCGCCATGAGCAAATCGCCGCGTACTAAATTGGCCAGTTTAAAGTTAGGGGTGCTGCGTAATAGCTGCTCTATGGTAGCCAGTGCCTGCTGGTTTTTGCCTTGCGTAATTTCAAGCAGACTTTTGACGAGCAAGTCCTCGGCAAGTTCGGCTACTGCGCTCAGTGCTGGCTTGGGCAGCAGGCGACTAAAGCTATAGCGATTGATAGCGGTTGCATTCCAAGGCAATACCGTGATCGCTGCTAAAAGCGCGTAGGTCAGGCCTTTGTTCATTATTTTCACTTGGTAGTACCACTAGAAAGACACACCATGCAAGCCGCAGTTGCGCGGCGTGCATGGTGGATGTGAGAGCTGATCTTTATTCGATGCATTAGATCTATCGTATTAGCGACCTACGTTTTCTTCCTCAATAAACCAGTTGTCGCCAGCTTTTTTCATTAGCAGCGTTTTTGTGGTGTAAATTGGTTTATTGCCGGCGCGATAAGCTTGTTTAAAGCGTAGTTTCGCATTATTACTGTCGATAGCAGTGACCTTGATGTTTGATAACTCGACGCTGATTTTAGCCGGAATATTAATACGACTGCTTCTTTGCTCTTCCCAGTCTTTACGGCTTAAGCCTTTAGCGGGCTTGAAACCATTGCCGTAGCTTGCAAAATATTGATCAAGATTTTTCGAAGCCCATGCTTGTGACCACTTGCGTGCAGCCGCAGTCAATGCTTCGTCATTATTTTTCGGCGTATCTGCAACGACAGTTTCAGCGATGACTTCAGCTTTTTTAGTGTTAACAGATTTAGGCTCAGCAACTTTAACTTCAGCAGGCCGGATGGGATTAGCCACTTTGGCTGGCTCGACTTTAACCGCCTCTTTGGCAGCAATCGTGGTTTTATTACCAGTGCCAAACAGATCTTTAATCAATGATAATTTGGTTTGCGTACGCGTATTACCGTTATCGAGTTGCAAGGCTTTATCGTAAGCCTCAGAAGCCATGCGTGCGTAAATATCACCCAGATTTTCATGCGCCGTGGCATAGCTTGGATGCGTCTTGATCGCTGTTTCCAGCGCTTTTCTGGCTTTATCAAACTGGCCCTGGTCGGCGTAAAGTACAGCTAGATTATTATATGGCTCCGGCAGTGTAGGAAATCTGTCGGTCACCTCAGTAAACACTTTAATCGCATCTTCGCGACGGCCTTGTTCAGCGAGCAATACGCCTTTCATGAATAATGCAGAGGCATTTTTTGGGTTTGCTGCAATGAAACTGTTGATTCTATCGAGGGCGGCCACAGTTTGACCTTGATCAGCCATCTGCGAAATATCTTTAAGTTCATCAGCATAAGCGTTAGCAAGTAATAAGCTCGTTGCTAGCATGCTGGCAGTTAACAGCAAGCCGAACCTTGTCATAGGGGCGGTTAGTGCCGCAATAAAATTATTCATTGTGATATACTTTTTGAGTGAATTCATTAAAGCGTAATTCTATCAATAGCCTAGAAAACCGCCAATAGCTCATTTCGGTTTAAGGCTATATATTTCGCCTAGCGCCATAAATTCAACGTGAATTTAGATAGCGCACATAGTAAGCTCCACATCAACATCAGTCATCGACCACAATATGCTCAAAATTTATAATACCCTCGCGCGTGAAAAGCAAGTTTTTAAGCCCATGATTGCCGGAAAAGTCAGCATGTATGTCTGCGGCATGACCGTATATGACTATTGTCATCTTGGCCACGCACGGGTGATGGTCGCCTTTGATATGGTCAACCGCTGGTTGCGCGCAGCCGGCTATGACGTCACTTATGTTCGCAATATCACCGATATCGATGACAAAATCATTAAGCGCGCCCAGGACAACAATGAAACCATTGCACAGTTAACGCAGCGCTTTATTGATGCCATGGACGAAGATTCTGCCCGGCTAGGGGTCATGCGGCCAACGCTGGAGCCACGCGCTACCGATTTTGTCGATGACATGATCAGCATGATCAAAGCGCTAGTGGCAAAAGGATGTGCTTATGCAGCGGACAACGGCGATGTATTTTACGCAGTAAATAGCTTTGCCGGCTACGGCAAACTGTCGGGTAAATCACTCGAAGATCTGCGTGCTGGCGAGCGCGTAGAAGTGGATACGCATAAAAAAGACGCGATGGATTTCGTGCTGTGGAAAGCGGCAAAACCGCATGAACCGAGCTGGGATTCACCATGGGGTAAGGGCCGCCCCGGCTGGCATATCGAATGCTCTGCCATGAGTTCACATTATTTGGGCGCGCAGTTTGATATTCATGGCGGAGGCCAGGATCTGCAATTTCCGCATCATGAAAATGAAATTGCGCAATCTGAAGCGGCGCATAGCCATGATGGTCAGCCTTGTCAGATGGTGAATTACTGGATGCATAATGGTTTTGTCCGCGTCGATGATGAGAAAATGTCGAAGTCATTAGGTAATTTTTTCACCATACGCACGGTACTGGAGCAGTACGACGCCGAAGTCGTGCGCTTCTTTATTTTGCGCGCGCACTATCGCAGCCCGCTTAATTATTCAGATCAGCATTTAGATGATGCCAAGGCCGCACTTACCCGCCTGTATAACGCTTTACGTGGTTTTGAACTCTTGGACAGTGCTATTGACTGGCAGCAGCCGGCGGCGATCACCTTTAAAGCGGCGATGGATGACGACTTTAATACGCCAGAAGCTTTTGCCGTGCTGTTTGATCTCGCTACTGAAGTCAATAAAACCAAATCTATCGCTGCGGCCAGCCTGCTTAAAGGCTTGGCCGGTGTTATCGGTTTATTGCAGCGCGATGCTGACGTTTTTCTGCAAGGCGCTGCCGAGGCGGATGCGTCTGTGCTCGATGTCGAGGCTTTGATCGTGCAGCGTAACGCCGCCAAACAGGCAAAAAACTTTGCCGAGGCCGATCATATACGCCAGACCCTGGCTACTGCCGGCATTGTGCTCGAAGATTCGCCGCAGGGCACGACTTGGCGTCGTAGCTAGGTTAATCGCCTGAAAATATAAAATCTAGTCAAGGAAAATACTATGCCCGTGAATTTAACTGCCCCTGCCGCCGACAGCTTGCTGCCAGTGGCCGGTATCAAGCTCGGTTTTGCCGAAGCGCATATACGCAAAGCTAACCGTAAAGATGTTCTGGTGATTACGCTGGCCGAGGGCAGCCATGTCGCGGGCGTATTTACGCTCAATCAATTTTGCGCAGCACCGGTTGTGCTTTGTAAAACCCATCTCGCCAGCGGTCAGCCGATACGGGCATTGCTAGTAAATACCGGTAATGCCAATGCCGGCACCGGTGACGATGGCATACAACGCGCCACGCTCACCTGTGAAGCTTTGGCTGCGGCATTAGATTTGCAAACAGCCCAAGTGCTGCCGTTTTCTACCGGGGTGATACTCGAGCCGTTACCTGCGGATAAAGTCATCGCCGGCTTAAGCGCTGCCATCGACAACCTTAAAGAAGACAACTGGTTGAATGCTGCAGAAGCGATTATGACCACGGACATTGTTGCCAAAGGTAGCTCGCGCCGTCTGCTGCTTGGCGGTAAAGTCATCACCATTACCGGTATCAGTAAAGGCTCGGGCATGATACATCCGAACATGGCGACCATGCTCGGCTTCATCGCCACCGATGCGGTGATCAGCCAAGCTGCACTAGACAGCATCATTGAGCATGCGGTGAATCGCTCATTTAACTGTATTACCGTTGATGGCGATACTTCGACCAATGACAGCCTGATTCTGATGGCAAGCCAGCAGGCGGCTAATGCAGAAATAACCGAAGCCAGTCCTGACTTTATTAGCCTGCGCGATGCGATTACCGAGCTTGCCATAGAATTGGCGCAGGCTATCGTGCGCGACGGCGAAGGTGCTACCAAATTTATGACGGTGACGGTAGAGTCTGGCCGTGATCAGGCCGAATGCCGCAAAGTCGCTTATGCTATTGCCCATTCACCCTTGGTCAAAACCGCTTTTTTTGCCTCCGATCCTAATCTGGGCCGCATCTTAGCGGCTATCGGTTATGCCGGTGTTGAACAGCTCGATGTCAACGCCCTTAAATTATATTTAGGTGACGTCCTAGTCGCAGAAAACGGTGGCCGCGCAGTTAGCTACCACGAGGAGCAGGGCGCTGCCGTCATGCAAGCCGCGGAAATTTTAGTGCGCGTAGATCTGGCCCGAGGCCAAGCCAGCAGCACGGTATGGACCTGTGACTTTTCTTATGATTATGTCAAAATCAATGCCGACTATCGATCCTAGTTTGAGTTTCGGTCCTATCAATGGCGTTAATAATTGCGGGTTAGCCGTTGATGTGGGCCGTGATCTATGATGCAGCACGACACGGTTATTGCCGCGACTCTCAGTGCAACTGTCATACAAGCTGCGGTGGGTGTGATTATTCATGCTGACGGCCGTGTACTGCTCGCAGAAAGGCCTGCAGGTAAGCCATGGGCCGGCTATTGGGAATTTCCCGGCGGCAAGATCGAGATTGGTGAAAGCGCACAGCAGGCGCTGATCCGTGAGTTGCAAGAAGAGCTCGGTATTGACGTCACCTTAGCCTATCCGTGGCTGACACGAACATTTGATTATGCCGCCAAATATGATGCCGCTGGCACGCTACAAAGCGCAGCCAAAACCGTCAAGCTTCATTTTTTTGTGGTGCAGGCATGGATCGGCGAGCCTCGCAGCTTAGAGCAGCAGCAGCTTAGCTGGCAGGCTATTGACGCCTTAACGGTGAGCCCGCTACTGCCGGCGAATTTACCGCTATTGACGGCTTTAGGCTTAGCCCCGATTTACGCCATTAGCAATCTCAGCGCCTTAGGTTCGGCTTTATTTTTTGAGCGCTTGGAAATCGCGCTACAAAATGGTTTAAAGATGATTCAAATACGCGAGAATCAGCTTTCGGCTGCGGACTTTAGCGCATTCGCCACGCGCGTCATTGCCATGGCGCAGCCATTTAAGGCTAGTGTGCTGCTAAATTCTACGGCAGCCGATTTGAATCTGTGTTTGCAGTTGGGTGCGGCGGGCGTGCATTTTACGGCGCGTGATTTGATGCAGTTGCAAGTCAGGCCAAAAGCAATCCTATGCGGCGCGTCTTGCCATAATCGCGCAGAGTTAGCACATGCGGCAACGCTAGGCCTTGATTATGCACTGCTATCACCGGTGCAGGCCACATTGAGTCATGTCGATGCTGTGCCGCTGGGCTGGGCTGCATTTAGTGATTTAATCGCAGATTATGCATTACCGGTCTACGCCTTGGGTGGCATGCAACCGGCAGATTTACATAATGCCAGATTGCATGGCGCACATGGCATTGCGCTGCAGCGTGCGCTGTGGTGAGCCGCTTCAGGTTTTAATCGAGGCGGGCTGCCGGTGAAAAATGTCGGGTTTAATGCTGATGCTGGCTATGCGCGTTGTCGTCAGCCGCTGCCGACTGCACCATGACTTTGATTTTCTGGCTGAATTTACGCTTAGTCTTCGTTTCGAAATTGAGCACAAAATTCACCGACGCACCCACTGTCAGTGCTTGTTTCAAGTCAAACAGCATTAAATGATAGCCGCCTGGCGCCAGCGCATACGGCTTGCGCGCAGTCAGTGCCAGCACATTTTGCATACGCATTTTCATGACGCCGTTTTCCATCGTCATGCTGTGAATTTCTACACTGCTGCTGACATCGCTGCTCACACTGGTAAGGTTTACATCTTCAGCACTGGTCAAGGTCATATAGGCGGCGCCAACTTCTTGTCCGGCATTTGTGCTGCGCACCCAGGCATCGCTGATGCTGACTATTTCCTGGCTACTGCCAGCCTGAGTTGGCGCTGCATGCGCAACAGATAAGCAGGCGATGCCTGCGCTGAATATTAACAGCAGTATGTGGCGAGAAATGCGCTGTAAGCTGGGCATAGTTTGGTTTTATTCCGTGAAAACTGGATTGATAAGGCGGCTAGCTATAGCCAATAATAAAAAACCAGGCTAGCTGTTGGTGCACAAATTACTGCTGCGCATAATCATCGCCAAATTCATTGGTCATTTCATCTAGTTTAACCGCTTCCGGGATCGCATATTGCTCGCTCGCCCACAGACCTAAATCGATCAGTTTGCAGCGCTCGCTACAAAACGGTCGAAACGCATTGGCTGGTGAAAACTCTGCTAGTTGCTTGCAGTTAGGGCAGGCAACGCAACGTTTTTTTATGGAGGCTGTATTCGTCATAATATTTTGCTGGGCTTAGCACTAAAAAGTAGTTGCGGCAGAGTGGTCGCGACTTAGTTACGCATTATAGGTTACGCATTATAGATTACATAAGGTTAAGGTAAAGCTTACGTCTTCTTCATATTTTTGTGGTTTTTGAGTGCAGTCGAGCGCATTAAAACGAATGTTAATGGCATATTTATTGGCACTGACTTCAGGAAAGCAGGGTATATTCTCCGCAACTTCTATACGCAGCATTTGCGCCGGTTTAGCTCCGCCGAGCATTTGTTGATAGGCGCCATTGGCGGCAACTAGCTTTGTCGTCGCGCCGCTGCCACGCAGAATATGTAAAATAATATTGATTGCCTGGTGCATAGGCAGCAGCGGTTCAAGCCATGATGCAAAATCTTGCCGGCGCCTTGCCTCACCCAGACCTAGCCAGTAATGGTAGGACGGCAGGTCAAATTCACAGACGCCGCCGGGAATGCCAGTGCGCTGTTTAATACTCATCAGCCATTCATTGGCACGCAGGGTTTGGCCTAGTTTTGTGGTTTCGGCGCGCAGTGCGGCCGCGGCAACATCAATATTATTAAGTATAGCGTCTAAGGTATTCGCCGCGATGCCCGGATTGCCTATCAGCATGGACATGGCGGTGCGCTGCCGGTCCAGCTCCTGCAATAGATCTAATTTGAGCTCGGCACGATCGACCACGTCTAAAATCTGCAGCAGTGTCAGCAAGGCGCTGTGATGCTGGTATTCGTGACCAGCTTCAACGTTGTACAAGACTTTGGCAAACAAATCTTCAACGCGCAACAAGGTACGTATGCGTTCATTAAATGGGTAGTCGTAGTTAGGCATGGCTCATAACAAAATCAACCTAAATGGGCTGTAATGGGAAGGAGTTAACGGTGTGTCGTAACTTGAGATGGATTATTAAATTTATTTGCTAACTATGCAAGTTTTAATGAACTTTTTATGGATGGTATTAATTTTTGCTATCAAGTCGGCGAGCGATGTATTGTTTTCGATGATGACATCGGCGCGGTCGCAGCGCGTGGCGCGGTCGGCCTGAGCCGCCATCATCGCGGTTACTTCAGCCGCAGTCAGCTGGCTACGCGCCATGGCGCGTTCGATTTGTATCTGTTCACTGCAGTCAATCAGCAGCACTTGATCGGCAACCGATTGGTAGCGATTATTTTCAAAAAATAAGGGCACGACTAGTATCTGATAAATCGGCTGCAGTTTTAGCTGGTTGTCATGCAGCTGCTTGATTGCGGCGGCATAGATGGCGGGATGCAATAATGCTTCGAGCTTAAGCCGTTCAGCACTATGCGCGAATACGTGCTTACGCAGCTTGGCACGATCAAGCTCGCCACTGGCATTTATAAATTCGGCACCAAAAATACGGCGCATCTCTGCCAATAGCGGCTTACCAGCCGCGGTCAGCTCGCGGGCAATAACATCGGTATCGACCACGGGTACGCCGAGCAGAGCAAACTGCTTGGCGGCCTCAGTTTTGCCTGAGCCTATGCCGCCGGTCAGAGCAATCACGCGTGTGCTGGTCATGTTCATCGCTGTACTGGTCATGTTCATCGCAGTGCTGGCCTGTTAAGTTTAAGATAAATAAAAGTGAGCGAGCTCTGGACCTAAAAATAAAGCGGCAATACCGCCTATCGCTAGAAACGGCCCGAACGGCATCGGTATTTCGCGACCGCGCTTGCTCAATACAATTAAGGCGATACCGATACCGGCGCCAAGGATAGATGACAGTAAAATCACCGCTGGTAATAGTTGCCAGCCAAACCAGGCGCCGATGGCGGCAAGCAGCTTGAAGTCGCCATAACCCATGCCGTCTTTGCCGGTGACGAGTTTAAATATCCAATAAATAGACCATAAGCTCAAATAACCGGCCATAGCGCCAATAACAGCTGAATTCAAATCGGTGAAACCGCTATTTAAGTTAAACAGCAAACCGAGCCAGAGTAGCGGCAGGGTAATGTCATCAGGTAATAATTGCGTATCAAAGTCGATAAAGGTTAGGGCGATCAGAGCGAAAGTGAATATCCAGGCAAATAGGCTGAGGCTGCTGTAGCCGAATTTCCAGCTAATTAATCCAATCAGCACGCCGCTCAGCGCCTCAATCAACGGGTAGCGCAGGCTTATCGGCGTTTTACAGCTGCGGCATTTGCCTTTTAGCAGCAGGTAGCTGATTAATGGGATATTTTCTAGCGCAGAAAGCTTGTGGCCGCATTGGGGGCATGCCGAGCGCGGGCTGGCGAGGCTATATTTTGCAACGCTAGGAATCTCCACACCTTGCAGTTCCAGGCAGTTGTTATGCCATTCACGCTGCATAATTTTAGGTAGCCGGTAAATAACGACGTTTAAAAAACTGCCGACCAGCACACCGAAAATAACCGACAAGCTAATGAATATAGTGCTATTTTGCTGCAGCAGGACGGAAAGTTCAGCGAATGCATCGGGCATAATAATCCTTTAGGCCTGGCCTAATTCGAGCATAGGGCGCAGTAGAGGTTTTAAACTAAGCGCATCATCGCATCGTTAATTGCTGCTGGCAACAGCAACTTAGCTAAGCAATCACGCACTCATACTAGTGCAACTAGTTAGCACATTTAGTGGTCTAGCTACTTGAAATGTGTGGATGGCAGCACAAATATAAAGCCTGAAGATAGGTATCGCAATTAATAATATAATGGCACTATGTAATTCACAGCACCATGTAATTAACAGCACTATGTAATTAACAGCACTATGTAACTAACAGCACTATGTAACTAACAGCATTAAGCAACAAGGAGACAATATGACGCAAATTATCAGTCAGCCAAACACCGTGGAAATTAACCATCCGGAATGGGATGAGCCCGTTATTTGCCGGGTTGAGGTTGATCTGCCGCAATGGCTGTCGCAGTTAGCCGGGGGCCGGGAGTGGGAAGTATATTCCGAGGCCGAAGAAGAGAATTGTATTAGTTTTGCTATGCGCCAAGGCTCCAAGCTCAAGCCCAAGCTGGCAGAAGTGACGCTGTATCATAATGGTTATGCGATTGTGGACGTTGAAGGCCAATCCTTGTTTGACGGCTCGCTTACCGCCGGCACCAGTGATTGCGCACATTTAACTTATTATCACGCCGATAGTGGCGAGAAAATTATGCTCAATTAATTATGCTCATAATAAACGCCGCGTTCTAATCAACAGGCGTTTAGCAGCACCAAATCCTTTACATCTAATAATGCCGGCTCGCGGCAAATCTAGCTAAAGTCAGCATCGCCAGCTTGTATGGCGAATCTGTGAAATGGGCAATAGCGGCGCAGGCCAGTTCAGCCTCGCTGTCAGCGATAGCGCGCACGTGTTGCAGTGCGCCGGTTCTTTCCACCGCTAGTAATACGCTAGCCAAGTCCTCTAGGCCGCCATGTTCTATGGCATGTTTGATGGCTGCGGCTTCAGCGGCATTGCCATGACGCATAGCGTATAGCAGCGGCAACGTCGGTTTGCCTTCACTTAAATCATCCCCTAGATTTTTGCCGATCGCTACGGCATCGCCACTTAAATCGAGTACATCATCAATCAGTTGAAACGCCGTGCCGATATGCATGCCGTATTGACTTAACGCCGCCTCATCTACAGCACTGGCCTGGCTGATAATAGCGCCCAGACTGGTTGCCGCTTCAAAGAGTTTAGCCGTCTTGAAATGGATGACTTGCAGATATTCGGCATCGCTAATATCGGCGTTGTTGATATTAAGCAGCTGCAGCACTTCACCTTCAGCAATGACATTGGTGGCGTTACTTAATACCTCCATTACGCGCATATTTTGCACCGCAACCATCATCTGAAATGCGCGCGAGTAGACAAAGTCGCCGACAAGTACGCTGGCAGCATTGCCAAAAATGGCATTGGCGGTATTTTGACCGCGGCGCTTATCTGATTCATCGACGACATCATCATGCAACAAGGTCGCGGTATGAATAAACTCAACCACAGCCGCAAGCTGGTGGTGCTGCGAACTTATCGTGCCGAATAATCCACCGGAGAGTAATACTAAAATAGGTCGCAGGCGTTTGCCGCCGCTGTTGATGATATAACTGGCAACCTGATTTACTAAAGTGACATCAGAGTGCAATGATTGTTCGATCACTGCATTCACGGCTTGTATATCATGGGTAAGGATAGATTGAATACTGTCGAGCTGATTGGTGCTATGCGTCACGATAAGAAACCTATAAAAGTTACATCTATTTTATCACAGCCAACTTTAGCTTAATAAGACTGCTTCACTTCTTTAAGCGCAAAATTAGTTTAAGCGCTAATTAGTGCGATAATACAGGCTTAAATTTTACGCGATGATTTTTTGATTGCAGAGCACGATTATAATTTGCTTTGCCTGACAAATTAAGTATAATGCGCGATTCTTCTGAAGTATGAGTTAAAGGCATAATCATGTATGCAGTAATCAAAACTGGTGGCAAACAATATCGCGTTATTCCTGGCGAAAGATTAAAAGTTGAGAAATTAGAAGTTGAAGTTGGCGGTACTGTTACGCTAGACCAAATTTTAATGGTTTCTGACGGCGACAAAACCACGATAGGTTCACCTATCATTAAAGGTGCAACGGTTAAAGCCACTGTGCTTTCACACGGTCGCGGCGATAAGGTAATGATTTTCAAATTCCGTCGTCGTAAGCATTATCGTAAAACACAAGGCCATCGCCAAAGTTTTACTGAAATTAAAATTGAAACAATCGCTGCTTAAGCTAGCTAATTAGCTAGCGCGCAGTTTAGTCAAGTTCAAGGATTAGAGAAAAATGGCACATAAAAAAGCAGGCGGTAGTTCACGTAACGGCCGCGATTCCCACGCACAGCGATTAGGTGTTAAGGCATTTGGTGAAACAGTTGTGACAGCCGGCAGCATTATCGTGCGTCAGCGCGGTACAAAAATGCACGCTGGTGAAAATGTAGGCATGGGTAAAGATCACACCTTGTATGCAAAAGCAGACGGTAAAGTATTTTTTGCAATTAAAGGTGCATTAAAGCGTCATACAGTAAGCATTATTGTTGCAGCTTAAGTTAATTTGATTTTATTAAAGCCTCATCGTTTTGATGGGGCTTTTTTATTTGGTAAACTCTACACATGAAATTTATAGACGAAGCAACGATTAAAGTATATGCGGGTGACGGCGGCAACGGCGTCGCTACATTTCGTCGCGAGAAATATGAGCCTATGGGCGGCCCTAGCGGCGGTGACGGCGGTCGCGGTGGTTCGATTACGATCATCGCTGATCGCAATATCAATACTTTGGTTGATTATCGCTATACACGTACCTTTAGAGCGCAGCGCGGCGAAAATGGCCGCAGTGCCGAGTGCTACGGTGCTAAAGGCGATGACATGATTTTGCGTGTACCGGTGGGTACTGTTATTTCAGATAAGGCCACCGAGCAATTACTGGTTGATCTGAGCGAGCATGGTCAAAGTGCACAAATGGCGGCCGGTGGTAAAGGCGGTTTGGGTAATGTGCATTTCAAATCAAGCTTGAACCGTGCACCACGTCAATGCACCAAGGGGGATCCTGGCGAGGAGTTTGAGCTTTATTTGGAATTGAAAGTGCTGGCTGACGTCGGTTTGCTCGGTATGCCCAATGCCGGAAAATCTACGTTCATACGCTCAGTTTCTGCGGCAAAGCCCAAAGTGGCCGACTACCCATTTACCACCTTGCATCCTAATCTAGGTGTGGTTCGGGTTGATACCGAGCGTAGCTTTGTGATTGCTGATATTCCCGGCATTATTGAAGGTGCGGCAGAGGGTGCTGGGCTGGGCCATCAATTTCTACGCCATTTGCAGCGCACCTCGTTGCTGCTGCATCTAGTCGATATTGCGCCATTTGATGAAACGGTAGATCCGGTGCATGAAGCCAAAGCCATCGTCGAAGAACTCAGAAAATATGACGAAGCGCTATATGCCAAACCGCGCTGGTTAGTGCTGAATAAAATCGACATGTTGCCAGATGCGCAGCAGGTAGTTGAAAAATTTGTTAAAGACTATGGTTGGGAAGGCCGTGTATTTGCGATCTCAGCGATCAGCGGCATTGGCTGTAAAGAGCTGACCTATGCCATCATGCAGCATATTGATGAAAATAAATTATTGGCAGATGATGTGTTAAAAGATAGTGGCTTGATCAATGAAACCGCGCTAGCGCCTGGCAATGCCGATGCTAAGTCAGCAAAAGACGATGAGAATGAAGTCTCTGCAAACTAAGTCTACAGAAATTAAGCCGGTGGCCGTTAAATCCATGGAGACAACATCCGCGGATAACGATGGGCTAGGCTTTAAATCGCTAGTACTTGATGCAAAAGTAATTGTTGTTAAAGTGGGTTCGAGTTTGGTTACCAACAATGGCAGTGGCCTGGATCAGCTGGCGATTGCTGGCTGGGCTGCGCAAATTGCCGACTTAGTGCAGCAGGGCAGACAAATAGTGCTGGTGTCAAGTGGTGCAGTCGCCGAGGGTATGCAGCGGCTGGGTTGGAAAAAACGGCCAACGGCGGTCAACGAACTGCAGGCAGCCGCTGCGGTGGGGCAAATGGGTCTGGTGCAAATGTATGAAAGCTGTTTTAGTCAGCACCATCTGCATACCGCGCAAGTGCTGCTCACCCATGATGATCTGGCCGATAGAAAGCGCTATCTTAATGCGCGCAGTACTTTGCGTACCTTGCTTGAACTCAATGTGATTCCGATTATTAATGAAAATGATACGGTAGTTACCGATGAAATTCGTTTCGGTGACAACGATACCTTAGGCTCCTTGGTAGCGAATCTAATCGAGGCTGATGCCTTGGTGATTTTGACTGATCAGCAAGGATTGTATTCTGCCGATCCGCGCAAAGACGAACATGCGGTTTTCATTCAGCATGCCGTTGCCGGCGATGCCGCTTTGGAACAAATGGCAGGCGGCGCCGGCAGCAGCGTCGGTACCGGCGGCATGCTCACCAAAATACTCGCAGCAAAACGTGCCGCGCGCAGTGGCGCGCATACCGTGATCGCTTCTGGTCGCGAGCGCAATGTTTTAGTGCGACTGGCTGCCGGGGAAGTGATCGGCACGCATTTGCAAACAGCAGAAATGAAAACAACGGCGCGCAAGCAATGGCTGGCAGATCATCTGCAGCTTCGTGGCAGATTAACCTTGGATCAAGGCGCCATTCAGGCCATTAAAACCGATGGCAAAAGTTTACTGCCGATTGGCGTTATCGCCATCAGCGGTGAATTTGAACGCGGCGAAGTCGTTGCCTGCTGTGCTGCCGATGGTGCAGAAATAGCGCGCGGTTTAATTAATTACTCTGCGGCTGAAGCAGTGCGCATTATGCGTAAACCTAGCGCCGAAATTGAAAGTATTTTGGGATACATCGAAGCATCGGAACTCATCCACCGTGACAATTTAGTGTTGCTTTGATATTAGCGATAGTCAGTCTACAAAAAAAATAAAAAGGAATGCAGATGAAAAAACACCCATTAGTTGCCATTATTATGGGCTCTGACAGTGACTGGCCAATTATGAAAGCCGCCGCGCAGATGCTCGCTGATTTTGATGTTGCCTACAGCGCTGAAGTCGTTTCGGCGCATCGCACCCCGGATTTAATGTTCAGTTTTGCTGCAAGCGCTGCTGACAATGGTTACCAGGTGATTATCGCCGGTGCCGGTGGCGCCGCGCATCTGCCGGGTATGGTGGCCGCCAAGACGACGTTGCCGGTACTCGGCGTGCCGGTGCCTTCCAAGCACTTGCAGGGTCAGGACTCCTTGCTGTCTATTGTACAAATGCCAAAGGGTATTCCGGTCGCGACCTTTGCCATCGGTGAGGCGGGTGCGGCTAATGCCGGCTTGTTCGCCATATCCATACTTGCCAACCATGACGCGGGCTTAGCGCAAAAGCTATTGGCCTATCGTGCCAATCTGGCGGCTAAAGTGCAGTCGATGCAATTGACTGACAAACCCTGATTGATTTGCAGCACAACAGCCTCGTAGCTAGCCTATGCGAGCTATTTAACTAGTGGTCATTTACAACAAAATGCATAACACCCCAGAACATTCCTCCATTATTTTGCCGCCAGCGATGTTAGGCATGCTCGGCGGCGGTCAGCTTGGCCGTTTTTTTGTGATCGCAGCGCATGAAATGGGTTACCGCGTTACTGTGTTAGATCCGGATGCGAACAGTCCTGCCGGTCAAATTGCCGATATACATATTTGTGCGGCGTTTGATGATGAGGCTGCACTGCAGAAGCTGGCTGAATCCTGTCAGGCCATTACGACAGAATTTGAGAATGTACCCGCAGCATCGTTATCGTTTCTGGCGAATACGCGGCCGGTACATCCTGCTGCCGCGAGTGTGGCGATTGCGCAGCACCGGGTCAGTGAAAAAAACTTTCTTAAAGACGCGGGTTTACCCGTAGCCCCCTATGCGGTCATTAATGTAGCCTCAGACTTGCCTGCTGATGCTAGCGATATGTATCCGGCAATTCTAAAGGTAGCGCGTTTTGGCTACGATGGCAAAGGCCAGGCCCGTGTAAAAAACAGCGAAGAGGCAGCAGCTGCCTTCAAACTATTTGGGCAAGAGCAATGCGTATTAGAACAAATGTTAACGCTGGATTATGAAGTGTCAGTAGTGCTGGCGCGAGATCGCCACGGCAATATTGCGGCTTTCCCCACGGCGGAGAATAGTCACTTGAATGGCATTTTGGACGTGTCTATCGTACCGGCGCGTGGTAGCGATGCCATCAGTTATCAGGCACAGAAGCTCGCTATTATGCTCGCTGAAAAGCTCGATTACACCGGTGTGATGGGAGTGGAGTTTTTTGTATGTAATGGCGAGTTGCTCGTGAATGAGATGGCACCACGGCCGCATAACTCGGGCCACTATACACTGGATGCCTGCGTTACCAATCAGTTTGAGCAGCAGGTAAGGGTGATGACCGGCTTACCACTAGGCAGTAGCCGCCAGCATAGTCCGGCGGTGATGGTCAATTTGCTGGGCGATATCTGGCCGGAAGTTGCGGATAAGCGACTTGAACCGAACTGGCAGCTTGCCTTAAGTAATGCACAACTTAAAATGCATTTATATGGCAAGCAGGAAGCGCGCCCGGGACGTAAAATGGGACATTATACGGTGGTTAGTCAAACGCGTGATGAAGCACTGAAACTGGCACTACAAGTACGCATTGATTTGAATATAGGCAGCTGATTTTTATTGCTCAGCAGCTAACTGCTGAGCATAGTTTTAGCATAGGTTTTGCATAGGTTGTGTGAAAACGCAGGTATGAAGTCCGCGGTGCAAATGAATTAAGCCATACCAAGTAAATTCAAATACAAAAAAAGCCGAACATCTGTTCGGCTTTTTTATTGAGCTAGGATTTTTAAAACCTAACTCGATCAGTTCAAACTATGCCATTGCTTTAATCGCAGCGTTGAGGCGGCTTTTATGACGTGAAGCTTTGTTTTTATGAATGATTTGTTTATCCGCAATGCGGTCAATCACACTTACATTTTCGCTGTAAGCTGCAGCGGCGGCGGTTTTGTCACCAGCTTCTACGGCTTTAATAATTTTTTTAATCGCTGTACGCAAAGTAGAACGCAAACTTGCATTGTGAGCACGTTGCTTAACTGCTTGACGAGCACGTTTTCTTGCTTGTGCGGTATTTGCCATCTGTTTTTCCTAAAAGCTATTCAAATTACTAAGCCGGTCATAATATCGATAATGTAAAAACATTGCAACATAAAACGTGTAAATATCATCAGCAATTAAGCGGGCTGTCAGCTGGCATGATAAAATTGATCCTATGCTGTTAAAATTACTTATAACGCCACTATATATCTCGACACTATATATTTCGGCACTATTTCTTATTTCTGCACTATTTCACCTAACTTCAGTTCACCTAACTTCAGCTCACCTAACTTCAGCGTTCACCGCAACTTCATTAGCAAACCAGTATGAACTTACTTAACGCACTGGCCAAAATTGGCAGTATGACCTTTATTTCGCGCATATTAGGTTTTGTGCGTGACACCTTAATTGCTCGCGTATTTGGTGCAGGTATGCTCAGTGACGCCTTTATTGTGGCGTTTAAAATTCCTAACTTATTGCGCCGCGTGTCCGCTGAGGGCGCATTTAGCCAAGCGTTTGTACCTATTTTAGCCGAATATAAAAGCCAGCGTAGCTTTGATGATACCCATAGCCTGATTAACCGCGTGGCGACCTGGCTGGGGTTGATTCTTGTGGCTGTGACCGTGCTCGGTATGCTGGCGGCGCCGTGGATAGTCGCGCTGATTGCGCCAGGCTTTCAGGCGGATCCGGCCAAAATGACGCTGACCGCCGAGTTGCTGCGCATTACTTTCCCCTATATTTTCTTTATCTCGCTGGTTTCTATGGCCGGTGGTGTACTCAATACCTATAACCGCTTTGGTATTCCAGCGTTTACCCCGGTTTGGCTCAATTTATCGATGATAGTGGCGGTGCTGTTTTTTGCGGATCATTTTGCAGAGCCGATCAAGGTGCTGGCCTGGGCGGTATTTGTTGGTGGATTGTTACAGCTGCTGTTTCAGATCCCGTTTTTAAAACAAATCGGCTTGCTGCCTAAATTTGATCTACACCGCCAGGATGATGGCGTCTGGCGCATCTTGAAACTGATGGGGCCGGCGGTGCTCGGTGTATCCGTGGCGCAAATATCACTCATTATTAACACCATCTTCGCCTCATTTTTAGTCACCGGCAGTGTGAGCTGGCTATATTATGCCGATCGTTTAATGGAGTTTCCGACCGGCGTTTTAGGCGTAGCCTTGGGCACAATTTTGCTGCCAAGTTTAGCTAAGGCTTATGCCAGTCGCGATAGCGGTGAATACGCGCAATTATTGGACTGGGGTTTGCGTTTAACCTTTATTTTGGCCGCCCCGGCTGCCGTGGCCTTGGCCGTATTGGCAGCACCGCTGGTCATTACCTTGTTCCATTATGGTAAATTCACCGGCCATGATGCGCTGATGACGCAGCACGCACTGCTGGCCTACAGCTTGGGTTTACTGGGATTGATCTTAGTTAAAATTCTAGCGCCAGGATTTTATGCACGGCAGAATATTAAAACGCCGGTCAAAATTGCCGTGTTTACCCTGGTGATTACGCAGCTGATGAATGTGCTGTTTGTATTTATCATGCAGTTGCAGCATGTGGGTCTGGCGCTGGCGATAGGCCTGGGTGCCTGTATTAACGCCGGCCTGCTTTATTATCATTTGCGTAAAGCCGATATTTTTCAGCCGCAGCCCGGCTGGCCATTGTTTCTATTAAAGTTGTCGGCTGCGCTCAGCGTAATGGCGGTGACCCTTTATTTCAGCATGGGTGATAGTGTGGCATGGCTCAGCTTTGGTCTGCTGCAGCGTTTGCTTTACCTGAGCGGATTAGTGGCGCTTGGCGGATTAAGCTATTTTGCAAGCTTGTGGCTGCTCGGCTTCAGGCCGCGCGATTATATGCGCAGGGTGACGCACTAATGCAGATTTTCAGACATATTCCAGCGAGCTTGCAGCCAGCGTGCGCGATCGCAATCGGCAATTTCGATGGCATGCACTTAGGCCATCAGGCTTTGCTGAAAAAACTGACAGATACGGCGCAGTCACTGCATTATGGCTCAGCGGTGATGACCTTTGAGCCGCATCCGCGCGAGTTTTTTACGCCAGAAACGGCGCCACGCCGGCTGTGTTCATTACGTGAAAAGTTAGAGCATTTTGCCGCCGCCGGGCTTGATCGCGTGTATATATGCCGCTTTAACCAGCGTTTTGCTAAAGTGACGGCCGACGAATTTATGCAAGGTATCTTGCGTGATACGCTTAATGCGCAGGCCATTTTAGTCGGCGAAGATTTCAGGTTTGGTGCACAGCGTGCCGGCTCGATTGCAGATTTTATTGCAGCTAAATTTAATTTAATCAGTCTGCCGCAAGTGAATTTGCCGGCAGTTGACGGCGAGCGTGTTTCAAGCACGCGACTGCGCGCGGCTTTGGCTGCCGGGCGTTTGCTTGATGCTGCCAGTTTGCTTGGCCGCGCCTACAGCATGAGTGGCAAAGTTGTGCATGGCGCTAAACGCGGCCGCCAGCTCGGTTATCCGACGGCCAATGTACATATGCGCCATGAGCGCCCCGCACTATGCGGCGTCTATGCGGTAAAATTGGATGGTAAAAATGGCGTAGCCAATTTAGGTGTGCGCCCAACCATTGCCGGGGTGCCCAAGTTATCGCTGGAAGTGCATTTGCTGGATTTTGAAGGTGATTTGTACGGCCGGCATGTACGCGTCGAGTTTTTGCAGAAAATACGTGATGAGATGAAGTTTGCTGGTTTAGAGGCATTAACCGCACAAATCGCTGCAGATGTAGCCGTGGCCAGACAGTTTTTTGCAGCAGCCTGATGCCGCCTTTAACCTGCGCCGATTATGTGCTCAATTTGCGCAACAAGTTTTGAAATAAATAAAGTGGGGCGGCGTCATGATGTACGCGCCTCTATCTAGTGTTGGAAGATGAAATGACCGAAGAAAATAACAAAGCACCCAATAAATACAAATTAAACCTGCCGGAAACCAGTTTTCCGATGCGTGGCGATTTAGCCAAGCGCGAGCCGGCATGGCTGCAGCAATGGCAACAGCAAAAATTATATGCGCGTATCCGCAAACTGCGTCACGGTGCAAAAAAATTCATTTTGCATGATGGCCCGCCCTATGCTAATGGTGATATTCATATTGGTCATGCGGTGAATAAGATCCTCAAAGACATTATCGTGAAGTCTAAAACCATGAGTGGTTTCGACGCGCCTTATGTGCCTGGCTGGGATTGCCATGGTTTGCCGATTGAGCTCATGGTTGAAAAAACCCACGGCAAAGATATTGATCCGGCAAAGTTCCGCGAGCTATGCCGTGACTATGCGGCGGAGCAAGTCGCGCGCCAAAAGAAAGATTTTATCCGTCTCGGCGTCCTCGGTGACTGGGATCATCCCTACCTGACCATGGACTTTAAAACTGAAGCCGACATCATGCGCGCTTTGGGAGAAATTTATCAAAATGGTTATCTGTATCAAGGCAGCAAGCCGGTGCACTGGTGCGTAGATTGCGGCTCAGCCCTCGCAGAAGCTGAAGTCGAATATGAAGATGTAAACTCGCCGGCGATTGATGTTGGTTTTAAAGTGGCGTCTAGTGCGGCTCTATCTGCGGCGTTTGGCGTTGCCGTGACGAGTGATGCTTATGCCGTGATCTGGACGACCACACCGTGGACGCTGCCGGCGAACCAGGCGGTTTCGGTACACCCGGAATTTAGCTACGATTTAATTGCCAGCAGCAAGGGTTTGCTGATTCTGGCGCACGAACTGGCTGCAGCCACGCTAAGCCGTTATGGCGAAACAGCTGCGCAAACGCTGGCGACTTGTAAGGGTGCCGCATTAGAGGGTTTGCTGCTGCAACATCCGTTTGATCAGCGCCAGGTGCCTGTGATCTGCGGTGGCCATGTCACGGCCGAGGCCGGTACGGGTTTGGTGCATACTGCCGCTGCGCATGGTAATGATGACTGGCTGGTGATGAAAGCTTGCTATCCTAATGAAAAGCCACGCATTTTAATGGGCGGCGACGGCAAGTTTTTTAATAGTGATTTGGTCGAGTTTGCGCCTATACGCGGCTTAAGCCGGCAAGAGGCGAATAAAGTGATACTCGCCGATATGCTGGAAACAGGACATTTATTGGCGAGCACGCGTTTAAATCATAGCTTCCCGCATTGCTGGCGCCATAAAACGCCGTTGATGCAACTGGCAACACACCAGTGGTTTGTGGGCATGAATGCACAAGATGCTGCCGGCACCAGTTTGCGTGAGCATGCTAATAAAGCGGTGGCGGCCACCGAGTTCTTTCCGGCGTGGGGTCGCGCGCGTTTAGAAGCCATGATTAAAAATCGGCCGGACTGGTGTGTATCACGCCAACGTAACTGGGGCGTGCCGATGCCGCTGTTTGTGCATAAGGAAACTGGCGAGCCGCATCCGCATACCATGAGCCTGCTCGAGCGTGCGGCGGTGCTGGTAGAAGAGCGCGGCGTCGAAGCCTGGTTCAGTTTAGATGGTGCGGCCTATTTGGCACAATATGCGCCCGAACATGCAGCTGATTATAAAAAAGTGAGCTATACCTTAGATGTCTGGTTTGATTCTGGTGCCACGCATGCCGCCGTATTAAAACGCCGCCCGGAGCTACAGTATCCGGCTGATCTGTATTTAGAAGGCTCCGATCAGCACCGCGGCTGGTTCCAGTCATCATTACTCACCGGTTGTGCCATTGACGGCCGCGCGCCATATGCGGCATTGCTCACCCACGGTTTTGTCGTCGATGGCAGCGGCCATAAAATGAGCAAATCCAAGGGCAATGTCATCGCACCGCAAAAAGTGATGGATAGCTATGGCGCCGATATTTTACGGTTATGGACAGCGTCTACCGATTACTCGGGCGAGCTGACGATTTCAGACGAGATTTTAAAGCGCGTTACAGAAAGCTATAGACGCATACGCAACACGATGAAATTCTTGTTGGCGAACCTGGCTGATTTTGATGCTAGCCAAGATTTGCTGCAAATGCATCAATGTCTGGAAATTGACCAGTATGCGCTGCATTTAACCACGCAACTGCAGGCAGACATACTGGCAGACTATGAGCGCTATGAGTTTCACGCTGCCGTACAGAAATTCGTCAGTTTCTGCTCAGAAGATTTAGGTGGTTTCTATCTGGATATACTGAAAGACCGTCTCTATACCGCTGGCGAAAATTCGCCGGCGCGTCGCGCCGCGCAAACCACCTTGCATCATATTACACAGAGCATGCTGCGTTTAATGGCGCCAATTCTGAGCTTTACTGCCAATGAAGTTTGGCAGACGCTCGGGTTGGCGGATGAACATACCGTATTTGAGGAGCTGTGGTATGCGTTGCCGGCGCACGGCCTTAGTGCCGAGCGTATAGCAGCCTGGCAAACCGTGATTGCGATGCGTGCCAATGCCGCTAAAGAAATTGAAGTGCTGCGCGCTTTAGGTCAGGTCGGTTCTTCATTGCAAGCTGAACTCGAGTTTCATGTGCCGGCAGCAACTTTTGCCGCACTTGACAGCCTCGGTGATGACTTACGTTTGGTGATGATTACCTCAAGTACGCGCGTATACAAAGTGCCGTCGGCCGCCGAGCAGAAGATCGTGGTCACTGCCAGCACACAGCTTAAATGTGAGCGCTGCTGGCATTACCGTGCCGATGTAGGTGCCGATGCCGCGCATCCGACCATTTGCGCGCGTTGCGTCAGCAACCTGTTTGGCACGGGCGAGGCGCGGCATTATGCGTAAATGGCTAGCGATCAGCGCGCTAATTGTAGCGCTCGATATTTATAGCAAGTTTTTAGTGCAGGCTGCATTTGATTATGGCGATCACTTGGTCATCACTAGTTTTTTTGATTTAGTGCGTTATCACAATGAAGGTGCCGCCTTCAGCTTTTTAGCCAATGCCGGCGGCTGGCAGAAGCAATTTTTTAGCGGCATATCGATGCTTGCGATCGTGGTGATTAGCTATCTATTGCGTAAACACAGCAGTCAGAAACTTTTTTGCGTGGCGCTGGCCCTGGTACTGGGTGGCGCCATCGGCAATTTATATGATCGCCTGACCTTGGGTTACGTCGTCGACTTCTTGTTTTTCCACTATCAGGGCTTCGCGTGGCCGGCATTTAATGTGGCCGACAGCGCAATTTGCCTAGGCGTAGCCCTGCTGTTTTTAGATAGCTTTAAACAGCCAAAAGATGCAGCGGCCTAGCCTATTGGACAGATTTGACTTGGTTGCCGCCACAGTCATTAAAACAGCCAGTAATTATTACGCATAGCGGCGAGATAAATACGCTATCAGGTTGGAAAAACTGATAGCAGCTAAAATTGCAGTTGCCACGCGTGGCGCCGCGCCGGGTAAAGTGAATGCCAAAGTTCGCGTGCCTGCCGGACCAACTGAAGTCAAAAATTTCCCGGTGCTGGATTTAGGCATCGTAGCCGATATCAATAAAAGCAATTAGCAGCTGCGCGTTTATGGTCTAATCGAACATGAAATCAACTTAGACTGGGATGCATATCAACAGCTACCGCAAGACACGGATATTTCAGACTTTCATGGTGTCATGCGCTGTAGCCAGTTCAATATGGACTGCATTTAATGGCGAGAATTTAGACTACTGATCTGGTTGCTGACGATCTCGCCCTGCTCCAGATTGAGCTGGCTGATTTTAAGCTGCAGTTTTTCGAGGGTGGCGAGGTCGCGTTCCGCATAGGCGATTTTGCTTAAGCCGAGCATTGCGTCTAAATGCCGATCATTTAACTGCTGTGCTTTATTGAAATTTATTTTCGCCTGTGCTGTTTCATGTTCACCGCTGGCGGCTATGCCTAAATAATACCAGGCGTCGGCAGATGCCGGCTCGTGCTCGGTCCAGGCGCGGGCAATGATCTTTAAAGCCGGCCATTCACTATGCTGTAACGGCCCAACCACCTGCATAAAATAAGGCCGCTCTGCCAAAGGTAATGCCCAAAACGGAATGTCATTGGTGGCGAGGCTCTGTACATTCGGGCTATCAAATAATTGCTTGATCCATGCCACCGGCACGCTATAGAAATAACCGTCACGCCCCGGACTTTTGAAGGTGGTAATGCCGATCAGATTGAAATCCTGGTCGAACAGGGCGCCGCCGCTCGAACCCAGGCCAAAAGCTGCACTGGTGCGAATAACATGCGTGCCATCAAGTGCATAGGTGGCTTTAATCTGGCCAAACGATGATTGCGGCACGTTGTTGCCTATGGGGTAGCCGAGAATAAATACATCTTCCTCGTACTTTAAACTGGCGCTGTCACGCATCGGGGCTACTTTGAAGGCGATATTATCAAACTTGAGCAAGCAGACGTCATGCTTCCAGTCGGCTTTCATCGCAATCGGCTGATACGAATCGCGGTATTTGCTAATGCTGGCGCCGCTGGCGTTGGCTAAGACATGGCAGTTGGTGGCCACATAGTCTTTGCTGACGACGACGCCCGAGCCATTGCCGGTTTTACCATTGGGTAGCGACACCGCAATCTGCACTAAAGAATCACTCAGCGCTAATATTTCTCGAATATCGGGTTGCGCCATTGCGCTCGGCAGGTACAGGCTGCTGATTAAAGGCCAGATTAATTTATTTATCTTCATTTTTTAGCTTGCCAGTAAATAGGTTGCTTGGGTTGTACGTTAAAACGGCTCATCGCTAGCCGGCGCATGTCCTCTAGCGCCGCCTCGGCGGAAATATGCTCGACTTTGGCATTGCTGCTGGCGATCGGCAGTGCATAGGCCAGCCAGGCAGCGTTTTCATTAAAGCCGTGATCGCGCATGCAGCGATTGAGCACATTGGCTTGCCGACTGCTGCGTTCTAGCCGTTGAAACTCTATAATCGGTACTATGTTGGCGACGGACCTTTCGGCAATGTCGGCACATTTTGCACCGCTAAGCTCGAGTTTACTCGGTGGTTTAGGTGCGCTGCTGCTAAAGCTAGTATTGAAGCCAGTACTGAAATCAGTGCTTAAATAGCCCCAGCCCAGAAAGATAAACAATAGCGTTAATAATAAGCCTTTTTTGAAGGTCATGTTGATCGCAGCAAATAGTATTTTTGGTTCGATAGCAGCAGCGCTGACTTAGTTCAGTCGATATATTGAAAGCGCAGCCGTGATTGGCTGTGGTTAAGGTTTTCGGGCGATCAAGCCGATGAGTGCGGACTGGCCTTGATGGCCAGTGCCTTCGTTAATGTCTGCTTCGTAGCTGCTGATTTCTTCAATCTGCCAGTCAGAAAAAGCCGCCAGTAACAGCGTTTCGGTGTACAGATTATTGATGTCGGCGGGACCGCCGGTTTTATATACAAGCTGCTGCGGTGTGTAACCGTGCAGCAACACGCGACCACCACTGCGTGTCATATTTTTCATGATGGAAAATTGCTGCTCGCGTTGCTCGTCGGCGGCAAACTGAATGAAAATGCCGATGACCCAGTCAAACAGTGGCGGCATTGTTGCTGTGTTAAAGTCTGCTGCCAGCATGTCCGCATGTATGCGCGTGACATTGACCGCGGCGGCATTGGCCAGCAGCTGCGCTTTTTGTAGCGCCACTGCAGAAATATCAATGGCCGTCACCGCCAAGCCTTGCTGCGCAAGCCATACCGAATTTCTGCCTTCACCATCCGCCACCGCCAATATGCTTTCGCCTGCTGTAAATAAAGCGGCGCGGTGCGCTAGAAACTCGCTGGGGTTGGTGCCAAATAAATAGTTGGCGCCTACCGCCTGATAGCGGCTGCTCCAGAATTGTTCCTGAATGTTAGATTCCTGCATGTTAAATTCTTGGCGGTTAGATTCCTGGCTCATATATTTGTAAAGTTTACGCAGAAAACCAGCCGCCGCTTCGATGCGGCTGCCGCTGTGGTTGAGGCTAAAATAATGCTGCTTGCATGCGCATGCAGCAGCGTTATGTTGACGGCTATTTTTTGCAGCTATTGATACCCAAAATAGTATAGGCCGGGCACCAGCCAATTAAACCGGTGGCCAGCGGTATGAAGCCGATATAAGCCCAAACCGGTCCGCTAAACAAAATAACCCAAGCCAGAAGCGCTAAGCCTGCCACAATGCGAATGCCACGATCAATATTGCCGCTATTTACTTTCATTTTAAGTCTCCTCGTTTATCGATTGGTTAAAACTACTTTTGCAGTGCAAAATTTATGGGTACTGACTCGGTTTTGCGCATAACAGCGCTGCTTAGCCTGTACCAGCTTATGCGGCCTGACTAAATACCATTGTACTCTCCGCCTCCAAGGCCATGTGTTTTCCGATCTGACCGCACACCAGTTCACATAGCGCAAAAACGCTAGGGTCGGCTATGCGGTAATAGACACAGGTGCCACGCGACTCACGCTGCACCAAGCCGGCCTGCGCCAGCAAGGATAAATGCTTGGACACATTGGCCTGCGTACTTTGGCTAAGTTCGGTGAGCTGGCTCACATTTTTTTCGCCATCTTGCAGCGCATTAAGGATTTTTAAGCGCATGGGTTCGGCCAGGGCTTTGAAATAATTAGCTACATGCGCTAAGGCGCGTTCATCTAGTTTGCTCATTACTGCTTCCATTACTTGTTACTGACAGGCTTTAATTATACCCAAATAATTTATTGACTATACAACTATATAGCAATATAGTGCTATAAACTTCACGGGTCAATAATATTATGGCTGTCTAGTCTTAAATAAAAGCTTAAATAAAAGCTTAAATAAAAGCTTAAATAAAAGTTTAAATAAAAGCTTAAATAAAATCTGGAATAAAACCTTAAGTTAATTTAAGCGGCAAGCTAAGCCTGAGTTAGCGTTAAAGCGCCTATTGGTTTTGAGGTTTAATGTCAATGCAACCTATTTTAAGCAGGCTATCGTTAAGGAACATACACTTGAATAAAGCGACCCCATGGTTTTTTGTACTGCTTGCCGGTTTATCCAATATGGCAACCGCGGCCACACTGGCGACCGCAATTGTTAGCAACTCGCAGCAGGCGCAAACGATTGCAGTTGAAGGCGTGGTTGAAGCAGTGAAAAGCAGCGTCATTGCGGCGCAAGTGGCGGGAAGTGTCACCCAATTAACCGTTAAAGTTGGCGATAAGGTCAGAGCCGGACAATTGCTGGCACGCATAGACTCACGCCTGGCTAGCCAGCAAGTGAGCACGAGTCAGGCGCAAGTTGCGGCGGCGCAGGCGCAGCTGGCGACTGCCAGCGCAGAATATGCGCGTAAGCAACGCCTGTATGCACAGCAATATATCAGCCAGGCGGCGCTGCAGCGTGCCGAATCGGATTACAAAACGGCGGCGGCACAGACCCGTGCGCAATTATCGCAAAGCGGCATGGCCAGTGTGCAAAGTGGGCTGCATAACATCAGCGCGCCATATGCCGGCATTGTCAGTGCGGTGCTGACTGAAGTCGGCGATATGGCGCTGCCGGGTAAACCTCTGCTAAGCCTTTATGACCCAAGCGCACTGCGGGTGGTGGTGAATGTGCCGCAGAGTCAGCTCGCCAGCCTAGAAAAAAATGCGAATAACCAGGTGTTGATTGCCGCGGCCATTGCCGCCGAGCGCAAGCTAAACGTCACCCAGCTCACGGTCATGCCCACCGCAGACCCGATTAGCAATATGGTGCAACTACGCTTGAATCTGCCGCAGACGGCGGGCAGTATCAGCCCAGGCATGTTTGCACGCGCGCTGCTGGCGGTGACGGCTAATGGCGCGCCAGCACAGCTTTATGTGCCCGCCAGCGCAGTGATACGCCGCAGTGAATTAATGGCGGTGTATGTAGTGGATAGCCGTGGGCGCGCACAATTGCGCCAGGTGCGTTTAGGTCGTACCGAGGGCGGCAGCATAGAGGTGTTTGCCGGCTTGCAGGCGGGTGAACGTGTGGCTTTAAATCCGTTAGCCGCAGCCAATGCACACTGAGGATACAACCGTGACCAGCCCCACTCCCGATATAACGCAGGCCACAGAGTCTTTAGCGCTAGGTATATCTGGCCGTATTGCGCGCTATTTTCAAGCAGCACAGATTACGCCGTTAATCGCCGTGCTTGCCTTGTTGCTTGGCTTGTTTGCGCTGTTGGTGACGCCGCGCGAAGAAGAGCCGCAGATCAATGTCACCATGGCCAATGTGTTAATTCCGTTTGCAGGGGCGTCGGTTAAAAATGTCGAGCAAATGGTCACGGTGCCGGCGGAGCAGGTGCTGGCTCAGATTGCCGATGTCGAGCATGTCACCTCGGTATCGCGCCCGGGCATGGCGGTAATTACGGTGCAGTTTAAAGTGGGTGTTGCGCGCACTGAGGCTTTGGTGCGTTTATATAACACCATCCATTCCAATCAGGACTGGTTGCCGCACAACTTAGGCGTTGGCACGCCGATTATCAAGCCTAAAGGTATTGATGATGTGCCGATACTAACTGCGACCTTATACACAAAAAATATGCAGCAGGGCGGCTATGAGCTTGAGCAAGTCGCCCATGCCTTAGAAGCCGAAATCAAACACGTGGCCGGTACGCGTGAAGTGGTGACGCTGGGCGGACCGGGGCGAGTGATTAATATTAATCTAGATCCGCAGCGGATGGCGGCGGCGAATATTACGGTAGCCGATATGCGCCGTGCCCTGCAGTCTGCTAATGCCGGCGCACCGCTGGGTGAAGTCGTCAATGCTAATCGCGCACTGGCGGTTGAAGTTGGCCACTATTTCCGCGATGCGCAAGATATCGCGGAGCTGGTTGTAGGTCTCAATGCCGGCCGGCCGGTGTATCTGAATGAAGTTGCCACTGTGATTGACGGTCCGCCACCCGCCGAGCGCTATGTCTGGTATGGCACAGCGCAAAAAGATGCAGCAACTCATCTGGCTGAAGCCCCGGCTGGGGCTGAATATCCGGCGGTCACGATCAGCGTTACCAAGAAACCCGGGCAAAATGCAGTGGCGGTGGCCGCTGCCGTGATTGCGCAGATTGAGCGCCTGCAAAACGTGCTGATTCCGGCAGACATTACAGTTAAAATCAGCCGCAATTACGGCGAAACCGCTAATGAAAAAGCACAAAAGCTGATCCAGAAATTAATTTTCGCCACCTCAGCGGTGATCGCGCTGGTGTTTTTTGCCTTAGGCCGACGCGAAGCGGCTATCGTCGGTACGGCGGTGGTGCTGACCTTGGCCGCAACCTTATTTGCTTCGTGGGCATGGGGGTTTACACTTAACCGCGTTTCGCTGTTTGCGCTGATTTTTTCAATCGGCATTCTGGTCGATGATGCCATTGTCGTCGTTGAAAACATCCACCGGCATATGCAATTGAAACCGACCGCCAGTCTGCTCGAAATTATCCCGGCTGCAGTTGATGAAGTCGGCGGGCCAACTATTCTGGCGACCCTGGCGGTGATTGCCGCATTATTGCCGATGGCGTTTGTAACTGGGCTGATGGGGCCATATATGAGCCCGATACCGATCAATGCCAGCATGGGTATGCTGATTTCATTGGCGGTGGCTTTTATTATCACGCCATGGCTATCGCGGCTTTGGTTAAAGCCGGCCGCTCATGATAATGCCCTGACGGCGCGTATTGCACCACTATTTACGCGTGTGTTTACGCCTTTTTTGCGCGAGCGCGATGGCCAGAAAAATCGGCGTAAATTGGGCGTTGGCATCCTCGCTTTAATTCTGCTGTCGCTAGCGTTGCCTGTTGCCCAGCTAGTGGTGATGAAGATGCTGCCGTTTGATAATAAATCTGAATTTCAGGTGATTGTGGATATGCCTGCCGGCACGCCGGCAGAAAGTACCGCCCGCGTCTTGCACGCCATGACTGCCTATTTGGCGACGGTGCCGGAAGTGACCAATTATCAGGCTTATGTCGGTTTGGCAGCGCCGATTAATTTTAACGGACTGGTGCGCCAGTACTATTTACGCAGCGGCGGCGAAGTCGGCGATATTCAGGTGAATTTAGTCGATAAACACCAGCGCAGCGCACAAAGCCATGCTATTGCCGCCAGGGTGCGGCCGCAGCTGCAAAAAATAGCCGCCACGCTGGGCGCAGCAGAGCAGCTGCAGATTCGGGTCAAAGTGGTTGAAGTGCCGCCCGGGCCGCCAGTGCTGTCGCCGATAGTGGCAGAGATTTACGGCCCGGATGATGCGCACAGAATGCAGCTCGCCAGAAAAGTAAGACGAGTCATGGCGCAGAGTGCTGGCATTGTCGATACCGATGACAGCAGTATTGCTGACACGCCAAAAATCATGCTGGTAGTGGATAAGAAAAAAGCGGCGTTGCTCGGCGTGTCGCCAGCCGCTATCGTTGCGACCTTACGCGCCGGCTTAGCTGGTGAAGACGTGAGCTTTATACATGATGCGAGCAAATACCCGGTAGCGACACGCCTACGTTTGCCGCAAAGCGCACAGTCGGCTATTGAGCCTTTGCTTAAACTGTCGGTTACTAGCGCTAGCGGCAAGCTGGTGCCGATCCGCGAGCTGGTGAACATAGAGCACAGCATGCGCGAGCAGCCGCTATATCACAAGGATTTATTGCCGGTGAATTACGTGCTGGCTGATATGACCGGCAAGCTCGACAGCCCGCTCTATGGTATGTTTGCCATGCGCGCCGCCATTAGCGACATTGCTGTGCCCGCTGGCGGCAAGCTCGCCGAGTATTTTATCCGCCAGCCGGATGATAGCCAGCGCAGCTATGCGCTTAAATGGGATGGCGAGTGGCAGGTGACCTATGAGACCTTTCGCGATATGGGCGCGGCCTATGCGGTGGGCTTGATTCTTATCTATCTACTGGTGGTGGCACAATTCGGCTCGTATCTGACGCCGCTGATCATTATGGCGCCGATCCCGCTGACCATTATCGGCGTGTTGCCCGGGCATGCACTGCTCGGCGCGCAATTTACGGCGACGTCGATGATCGGCATGATTGCACTCGCCGGCATCATTGTCAGAAATTCAATTCTACTGGTGGACTTTATTAATCTCGAGGTCGCCGCCGGCAAGACGTTTAAAGACGCGGTGATCAGCTCGGCGATCACGCGCGCGCAGCCGATTGTGCTGACCGGACTATCGGCGATGCTCGGTGCTTTTTTTATTTTAGACGACCCGATTTTTAATGGACTGGCCATCGCCCTCATCTTTGGTATTTTGGTATCTACCGTGCTCACGCTGATCGTTATTCCGCTGTTGTATTTTGTCGCTTATCAGCACAAATTTGCCGAATAATATTGCGCTATTTTTTATTTTTTAAGTTCTAAGCTTCACTATTTTAATCAGGAGAAATAACATGACTTCATGGAAACTGGTACGCGTATTTGCCGGCTTTTTTATCTTGCTATCGCTAGCGCTGGGCGTGAGCGCCAGCCCGGTGTTTGTCAGCGAGTACTGGCTTTATTTCACCGCCTTTGTCGGCGCAAACCTGCTGCAGAGCGGCATAAGTGGCTGGTGTTTAATGGAAACACTATTGCGTAAACTTGGCGTGCCGGCAGCGTGCTAAAAATACGGCTTGAGATTTTTTTAACCCCAGGCTTTGCACAAGGAAATCCGATGCGCTTTCGATCACTAGTGGCTGTTTTGTGGCTGGCTGTGTCCGCCAGTCCAGTCTATGCCATGGATCTGCAGCAGGCATGGCAGGCGGCTCAAACTAAAGATCCGCAATTTAGTGCGGCGCGTGCCGGCGCCGAAGCTGGGCGTACTAAACTAGATCAGGCGCGCGCACTCAAGCTGCCACAAGTCAATGCCATGGCGGGTAGCGGTGTCGTTAATGCTTATAACAAAATCAGCAATGCACAATTTTCAGCCCCGGGCCTAGGTGCCGCCAGTGGCGCAAACTTTATCACGCAAACTAATGCTGGCGCAGATCTGCGCTGGAATATCAGTGCCGAGCAGCCGCTGTACAACGCTGAGCGCGCCAGTCAGGCGCAACAGCTAAATAAGCAGGCACAGCTCGCAGCAGCCCAGTTTAGCAGTGAGCAGCAGCAACTTATTTTACGGGTAGCCAAGGCTTACTTTGAACAATTGTTGGCGGCAGATAAACTTGCCGCGGTTAAACAACAACGCCAGGCTGTCGCCCAAGCCTTGGCGGTGGCCCAAGGTCGTTTTCGTGAGGGCGATGTGGCTATTATTGATACGCATGAGGCGCAGGCGCGCGACGATGCCTTGCGGTCGCAGCTGCTCGAAGCTGCGAGCGATTATCAGCTGGCAGAAGCCGCCCTGCTTGATCTTACCGGTAATAGCGATCAATCGCTGGCGCGACTGCCGGAACAGGTTAATCTGCAGCAATTAACTGTTGGTGAGCTCAGTGACTGGTTGCTGTTGGCGCAAAGTCATAGTCCGTATCTGCATATGCAGCAAATACGCCAAGGCATTGCCCATGATGAAATTGATAAGTATCGAGCGTTGACCGCGCCGGTACTCAACTTGGTGGCGCAGGCCGCTGGTGCGCAGCTACGCGGTATTGGCAGCAGCTATGCCTCCGAACTCAATAATCACAGTGTCAGCCTCGGTGTGCAGCTGACGATCCCGCTCTATAGCGGTGGTATGCGCAATGCCAAGTATGCGGAGGCGGTGGCGCTGGATACGCAGGCGCAAGATGAAACCGCGCTGATGCGTTTGCGCGCCGGGCAAGAGGCGCGGGCGGCTTGGCTGGGCGTGAGCGTCGGCCAAAGTAAAGTCAAGGCGCTGGAGCAGGCCTTACATTCAGCGCAAGTCAAACTGGCGGCGACCGAGCTTGGGCGTGAAGTGGGCGACCGTACCACGCTTGATCTACTTAACGCCGAACAAGCCTACTACGCCATCCGCACCACGCTGTTGGGCGCGCGTTATCAAATGTTATTGTCGTTTTTAAGTCTGGCCGCAACGGCCGGTCATTTGGATGAAAGCCGGCTGCTCGCGGTCAATGCATTCCTCACCGCCGCCAGCACTGATTAAGGTGCTAGCAGTGCCGTATTAATTTAAAGTGAATGCATTTTTTGCACTTCATTATCATATTTCTCGGCTGCTAATGCTGTAGACTAGTCTTCAATAGACTAAATTTTAAATCCTTCACTCAAGTAAAGCGTTCCCTCAGGCTGTTGCTATCAAGTCTATTGCTATGCAATACAGGCGTTGTCACTATTTAAAATCTACCCTGGCTTTAAAGCCAAATTCATTGAGATCTAAACTAGTGACCTTGAAATGCCATTTAGCGCAGTATTCAAAAAGTTTTTGGCAGACGCTGGCCATGATTCTTATGTTTTGTGCGGTCTTTATCGCCTATATGCAATCAGAAAGTCAGGTGGATCAGGCGCATAAACTGCGCATACAATCGCATTGGCTAGCGGATGAGCTGCGCCAGTCATCCGATGATCTGACCAGCGCCGTGCGCAGCTATATAGCCACTGGCAATCCTAGCTACAAGCAATCTTTCCAAGATATTTTAGCGATACGTGACGGTAAAAAGCCGCGTGCGCATAGTGGCAATTTTCGCTATCGGCAGCCAGTGCTTGACGCCAATATGCGAAAGCCGGCTACAGGCAAAAAAATCGCCTTATTGTCGCTGATGCGCCAGACTGGTTTTACTACGGCTGAATTCGCCAAGTTGGCGACCGCCAAGTCCGACTCCGACGCATTGACCATGACTGAGTTTGCCGCGATTAATTTGCTGGAGTCGACGCGGCCGATAACCGCCGAGCATCGCGCGCATGCCAGTCAGATGCTACATGATGCCGCTTATCAGCAGGCTAAGTCTTTGATTATGCAATCGATCAGCGATTTTTATCAGATGATGGATCAGCGCACACAGGCGACTGTGCGTTACCACGAAAAGATGGCGCTGACGCTACGCATAGCCGTAATCATCTTGGGCTTATTGCTGGCTTATGCACTGCTGCATGCCTATCGCAGCATGTACAACACGCTTGGTGCCTCCGTGCATCAATTATATGGGCATATTGCAAAGTTAGGCCGCGGTGATTTTTCTTCAGAGATTACCGTCGAAACTGGCATGGAAAACAGCGTGATGGGCTGGCTGGCGGCCACACGCAGCAAGCTGGTGCTGATGGACGCTGAGCGCGATCGGGCCGAAGCTAGAATCCACCGCCAAACCCAGCTTTACGCCGCATTGAGCCACTGCAATCAGGCCATTGTACGTTGTCACACCGAAGCCGATCTTTTCCCGAAAATCTGCCGCGATGTTGTCACTTTCGGTGCGATGAAAATGGCGTGTGTCACGCTGTTGGATGACAGCCGCCAGCAGTTAATACCGGTTGCAGCCTTTGGTATTGCCGCCGACTATCTTCACCAACTGCAGTTTCCGCTGACGGCCGATGCAACGCATGCGCTAAGTCTGAGTGCGATGGCATTGAGTGGAAATGTAGCAGTCTGGTGCCTGGATTTTAAACATGACCCGGCGACTGCGCGCTGGCGTGAACTCGATATTAATCTGGAATGGCAAGCCGCAGCTGCCTTGCCCTTGCACCGCAATGGCGAAGTCATCGGCACCTTTAATTTATACGCAGATGATGTGCACGCGTTTGATGAGGCGGGCAGAGGACTATTGCTAGAGATGGCGGTTGATCTGGACTATGCGATTGACCACTTCAAGATTGAGGCGGAGCGCCAGCTGCTGAAAGATAAGCTGGTCGAAAATGAGGAAAGCGCACGACTGGTGATGGACAACGCTTTAGATGCGATTATCAATATTGATAGCGCCGGTGTGGTGATTGAATGGAGCGGCAGTGCGGCGCAAATGTTCGGCTATGCGCGTAGTGCCGCGCTAGGCCAGATCCTGGGTGAACTGATTGTGCCCAAGCATGATCGTGCGGCGCATTACGCCGGCATGCAGCGTATGCTGCTGACAGCGCAGAGCAAAATGATAGGCAAGCGTGTTGAAGTGAATGCCCTGCACGCTGATGGCTATGAATTTCCGGTAGAAATGTCGATCGCAAAAATAAATCGCGGCGACGACGTCATTTTCAGTGCGTTTATCCGCGACATCAGCGAGCGCAAAGAATCTGAAAGCCGCATTCGGCATCTTGCGCACTTTGATGCGCTCACCGGCTTGCCCAACAGAAGCCTGCTACAGGATCATTTTAGTTACGCACTGAGCCTGGTCAAGCGCAACAGTGGCAAGCTTGCCGTCATTTTCCTCGATCTGGATCATTTCAAGGATATAAACGACACCCTCGGCCATAGCGTCGGTGATTTGCTGTTGATTGAACTCGCGCGTCGACTGCAACTGACGTTGCGCGAAGAAGATACTTTGTCACGCTTGGGGGGCGACGAATTTATTCTGATTTTGCCCGGTAACGATGAGCGTGGTGCGGCCATCGTGGCGCAAAAGCTACTCAGCGTTATGGCCGAGGTGTACCAAATTGAATCTTATGAGCTCACCGTGACCGGCTCTATCGGCATTGCGCTTTACCCGAATGATGGCGGCGATTTGGAATTGCTGTCACAAAAAGCCGACACCGCGATGTATCGTGCTAAACAAGAAGGTCGCAACGATTATCGCTTTTTTACCGCAGCGATGCAGGCGAGTTCTTCACGTAACTTGCAGCTTATGACTGCCTTGCGCCATGCCTTGGAACGCAATCAGCTGAGTTTGCATTATCAGCCACAGCTAGCGCTGCAAGATCAGCGCATCATTGGTGTCGAAGCCTTGTTGCGCTGGCAACACCCTGAGCTGGGCTGGATCTCGCCGGCAGAGTTCATTCCGATTGCTGAAGACTCCGGTTTGATACTGCCTATCGGCGAATGGGTGTTGCGTCAGGCCGCACAGCAAACCAAAGTCTGGATGGATGCAGGCTATGGCTCACTGATTATGGCGGTGAATCTGTCGGCGATACAGTTTCGCCATGCCGACCTGCCGGATATGGTGACGCGCGTACTCGCGGAGGCCGGACTGGCGCCAGAGTACCTGGAGCTGGAACTGACCGAAGGCGTGGCCATGTATGACCCGCTAGCGGCAATTGCGGTGATGAACAAGCTGCATGATTTGGGCATCCGTATGTCGATCGACGATTTTGGTACTGGCTATTCATCGCTGAGTTATCTGAAGAAATTTAAAGTATATAAACTCAAGATTGACCAGTCGTTTGTGCGTGACATCAGTACTGATGCGGAAGATAAGGCTATTGTCAGCGCCATTATCAGCATGGCGCGCAGCCTGAGCCTGCAGACCATCGCTGAAGGCGTGGAAACGATAGAGCAGATGGCTTACCTGAGAGAGCAGGGCTGCGACCAAGTACAGGGCTATTTTTATAGCCGGCCACTGCCGGCGGCACAGATGGAGCAATACTTAAAGACCCATCGTGACCAGTTGTTTTAGCAGGCAGCGCCGTGGATTTTAGGCTACAGCAAAATCTATAGCGCGGTCCTGTCTAAAGCTGCGCCATCAGTGCTTGATGAATTTCTGCCATGCAGACCCTGCTGAATGTCGTTGCCGGCAGGACTTTGGTACAGCCGCAATCCAAACTCGGGCAAGATCGATAGCAGATGATCGAAAATATCACTCTGTGTTGCTTCATAACCTATCCAGGCCGTAGTTGCCGTGAAGCAATACAGTTCCAACGGAATGCCGCTAGCCGTTGGCTCCAGTGAGCGTACCATGAGGATCATGCCTTGATTGATACCGGGATGCGCGCGCAGGTATGCTTCGACATAGGCACGAAAAGTACCGATATTGGTTAATCGGCGTTCATTGGCCAGTGCACCGGCCTGTGCTCCTGCATGGCTATGCACGCTGACATTGGCTTGTAATAAGGTGCTGACTTTATGTTGCAGGTAGGTTTCGAGCAGGGTAATGCGCGATAACGCGGCAATTTCCGACGCACTCAGAAAATGGACTGAACTCACATCGAGGCTCAGCGAGCGCTTGATACGCCGCCCTCCCGATAGCGACATGCCGCGCCAGTTGCGGTAACTTTCCGACATTAAACGCCAGGTCGGAATGGTGGTGATGGTCTTGTCCCAGTTTTGTACCTTGACCGTGTGCAGCGCAATATCAATCACGTCACCATCGGCGCCGACTTGTGGCATCTCGATCCAGTCGCCAATACGTAGTAAGTCGTTTGAAGCTAGATGCACGCCAGCGGTGAAGGACAGAATCGTGTCTTTGAACAACAGCATCAATAGCGCTGACATCGCACCAAGACCCGACAGCAGAATCAGCGGTGAACGGTCGCTGAGCACGGCGATGATGACAATGCCGCCAACAAAGATAAGAAATAGTTTGCCCAGCTGCACGTAACTCTTGATCGATTGCATCTGCATGCCTTTACGATCGACAGCCGAATCAAATGACAGTAACAGCGCATCGAGCATCGCAAACAGTGCGCGCACCATATATAGCACCGCCAGCGCCACTGCAACATTGCGGATGACACTCTCGGCTTGTGTCGGCAGGTCGGGTACGGCGGCAACGCCGGCCTGAATCAGCAGCCATGGCAGCGCTTGCGTCAAGCGCTGCAGCACGTTTTTACTGAGGACTATTTGCACCCAGCGCGCATCAATGCTGGCCCGCAAAAATCCGCAAGTGCGTAGCAGCAACCATCCGGCCAGCAGCCGTACGCTTAGTGCTACGACGGCAAGCAGGCCAAGCCCAAAAAGCGTCTGCATCCACGGGCCTAGATTACTTAACCCTAAGTCGCTCAGACCTAAGTCGCTCAGACCTAAATCGCCTAACAATGAATAAGCCACTGCCAGATCTCCGTGCAAAAATTACGCAGCTTGAGTCTAACACACTGACTACCAGGCTAAGTCCGAGCATGGCTTTGACGGTATATTAATTGCCAGGTGCACGGCGCAATTGCTGACACTGATCACCGCTATCATTGTAAAATCTGCTGCTGCGTTTTTACCTGTTACTCAGTAGTGTCGTCTCTTTAAAGAAGGTCCATCGTGCTCCATCAATCCAATATTGTGCTAATCATCGGTAGTGCGCCCGATGCGTTGCGCGCCCGCGCTTGGGACAAAAAACTATTCTCTCATGTGGTGGCCATCAACAATGCTTGGCAAGTTCGTGACGACTGGGATTTCTTGCTGCATCCAGAAGACTTCCCAGCGGCGCGAATGCCACTGTCGATAGCGCTACAGCAGACCGTAATCAGCGCGCAGGATTATGTACCGGTACAAAACGATTATGGTGGCTTTGTCTATGCCGGCGGCACCATGGCTTTTACCAGCGCCTACTGGGCGCTAGGACAGCTGCGGCCTAAGGTGCTCGCTTTTATCGGCTGTGACATGGTGTATGCCGCGACCGGCAAAGCTACGCATTTTTATGGCAATGGTCAGGCGGATCCGCTGCGCCGTGATGTGAGCTTGCAATCATTAGAAGCGAAATCGGCTAGATTGCGCTATCTGGCTGCGCAGCAACACTGCCGCTGCGTCAATCTATCGCAGGCCGCAGAATCCAGGCTATTATTTCCACGTAGCAGCTTGGCGGAGTTGCAAGCACACACGCTTGCATTGACTGCGCATAATAGTGCAGATTGTTTTGATCAAACCTATGCCGCACAGGCGCAGCAGCGCGAGTTTGACTTAAATTACCAGTATGCGTCTGGCCGTTATTGGGAACATTTAGCATTGATTTCTGCAAGTGAGTGCGCTGCCGTTGATGCCTTATGGCTGCAAGCCTTGGCTCGAGTGTAGTGCGCTGGATAAGTTAAGCTAGCTTAACTGCAGAAGCCGGCAGTTTAGCTGGCCACATTGGTCATCAGATTTTGCTCGAATGTTTGCCTAATTTTCTTTGTAGCGTACGCCGGTGCATATTGAGGCTGCGTGCCGTTGCCGAAATATTGCCGGCATGCTCGGCAAGCACGCGCTGTATATGCTCCCATTCCAGCCTGTCCACAGACAGCGGATTAGCCGGCAGTTCGATGGCGGCATTGCCGACACCCCGGTCAAAAGCGGCGACAATTTCATCTGCATCTACCGGTTTAGCCAGATAGTGGGTCGCGCCGAGCTTGATGGCTTCAACGGCGGTGGTAATGCTGGCATAGCCGGTAAGGACGACGATGCGGATGCCAGCATCGAGTGCAGCGAGTTGGCGCACGAGCACCAACCCTGAGTTTCCGGGCATCTTCAGATCAACCACCGCAAACTCCGGCGGCTCATGTAGCGCCTGCGCCAATGCGTTTTCTGCACTATTGGCCAAACTGACGACAAAGCCGCGCTTGACCATGGCCGCCGCCAGTGCACTTAAAAAATCGACATCATCATCCACCAGCAGCAGGCTGGGTTGTTGGTCTATATCTTTTTCAGTATTAGTATTCATGCGGCTGATACGGCGTATTGACGTCAACACTGGCTGCGTGCAGATTTTTGAGCGGTAGCGTGATCATGCTGATAACGCCGCCATCAATATGGTTGTTAAAGCTGAGCTTGCCGGCGTAGCGTGCCAGCGTCATCTGCGTTAGATACACGCCCAGACCCATGCCCGCACCTGGTTTGGATGTGAAAAACGGCGTGCCGAGCTGGCGCTTGGTTTCATTGCTGAGGCCGCCACCAAAGTCCCTGATTTGTATCTGCAGCATTTTTTCATCCCAGTTGGCGGTAAACAGCACGCGCGGCGCGGATTCATCGGCGGCGTTATCGAGCAGGTTAAGTATGGCCTGGGTCAGCGTTCTGTCAATTAAGATGCGCGGATTATAAAGGCTGGCAGACATAGACACCACCAGCTCGGTCGCCGGTCGTGTATCGCGCCAGCGCGCGATAGCTTCGAGCAGAAATTCGCGCAGCGTCCAGCCCTGGCTATATTCGGCGCGGCTGTGGCCGGCATTGCGTGTGATCGACGATAAAATCTCTTTGCAGCGTGTGACTTGCTTACGCAGTATCTGCAGTTGTTGACACAGTGCCGGCTGATCCTTGTAGTCCTGCATAAGTTCAGTCGTCACCACCGCCATCGTCGCCAGCGGCGTACCGAGCTCATGTGCGGCACTGGTGGCCAGTGTGCCTAAGGCAAGCATGCGCTCACTTTCCAGCGCTTGCTCACGCACGCTGGCGATGGTCTGGTCATAGTCGCGCAAATTCTGCCCGATGCGTGCAATAAAAATCGCCACAATAATCGCACTGACTACAAAGCCTAGCCACATGCCGACCAGATGAATATCTAGCTGCACGCCGTCGCGCGCATGCATATGCAGGTGTGACAGCGGGCGATGGTAAAACATGAGCAAGGTATAGCTGGCGATACTCAGGCTGGCAATGATCCACGCATAGCCTGCGCGTAAGGCTACGGCCGCTACCGTAATCGGTAATAGATACATCCAGATAAATGGATTGCTGTAACCGCCGCTGAAATAGAACAGTAGCGAAAACGCGGCAATATCCCCCAATAGCTGCATGAATAATTCGAGTTGCGTCGTCTGTAGTGTGCGCTGTAAACGCCACCATGCAATCAGATTGAGCACGCCGAGACCGGCAATCGCCAGCACTAAAGGCATTACCGGCAGCGGGATGGAAGCAAGCCTCAAGCCGATAATGACCGCCGATAAACATACCATAACCACGCTGCGCAGCATGAGCAAACGCTGCAGATTGAGACGGGTGGCGTTAGAGTGCGCAGGGGTCATTGCTTGCATGCTGGGATTTGAGCCTTAAAACCGAGTGTTAACTGCATTAACAGGTGTTCGTGTGCATAATAAGCCATAGTCAGCTGCGACATATGATCGCGTGCAAACCCGCTATACCGGCTTTGGTTTATAGATTTTCGGAATCTGCGTGTGGCAGGTTTAATAGTTTTGCATCGAGAAAATAGCTAATTCTCTGCCTTGGATTTAAGTAGTGCAGCACCTCGGCAGGGAGTTGATTGGGTCGCAGGCAGGCGTTGATATGGATGCTAGGCTCTTCACGCAAATCGACGATTAATGGTTCCTGCCGTTTGATCAGGCGGTCATGCAGCATGACAAACGGTCGTAACGGTTTGCTTGGATTGCCAGAAACAACAATCGCATGCGCGCCGGTAGATAGCTGAACGACACTGCCCGCTGGATAAATGCCCAGCGTTTGAATCAGGCACTTGAGTAATGGTTTGTCTAATTTTGAGCGTTGATGGGCAAACATATAGGCGAGGGATTCATACGGCGTTCTGGCCAGTGCGAGGTTATGCGGATTGCATAAGCCATCATAGGTATTGACCAGTGCCAGCAGTCTGGCCAGAGGATCGGTTTGCACGCCATGCAGTTTTTGTGGGTAGCCGGAGCCATCGCTACACTCATGGTGCTGCAGGATAATCGTGCCGATACGCGCCGACAATCCGGCGTGCTCTGCCATGCGCGCTCCGGCTGCACAATGCTGCTCAAAGTGAGATTGCTCGGATTTAGTCAGCGTATCTTTTTTTAGTAAAATTTTGTCGGATACTTCCGCTGTGCCGATGTCATGAAATATGGCGGCCATGCCGAGCAAACGCGCATCATCAGCTGACATCTCAATAGATTTGGCGAGCATCAGCGCGAGTACGGCGACGTTGAGTGAGTGCTGGTAATGCAAGTCGCTGGAGCGATTGCCGTTGAGCGCATGTATGGCAACATCACCTTCCATTAGCGCGGTTTCTACCAAGTCATCGACAATTAAAGCCGCCTGGGCGATAGATGCCTGCGGCGCGCGCAGAATATTGCGTGTTGCCTGCCGCGCCAGGTCGCTGGCAATGATGAATTTTTTCTCATTTTCATCCATGGCCTGGTGTAACTGTTTCAAGCGTTCCGTTTTGGTCTTAATATCAGGAATGATGGCTGCTGTAGCGGTGACTACAGCGCTGTTATCCGCAGATAACCCTAAGGGCTGTGGCGCACAATCGCTGCGTGTTGGGTCGTAGCGTAATGTTTTCAGGCCGGTTTGTTTTATTTTTGCAATCTGTTCAGCATCTTTAAGTTTAAAATTACTCAGCGGAAACGGGTGGTCCATCCAGCCTAAATCCAGGTGTACATATAAGCCGACCAGCAGTTGGTCGACGTCAATAAAATGCAATGGATTAGTGGCCATGGGGCTGCTCTTGTTTTTTTGTCGTCAGTAATTGGCTAAATGCTAGTGCTGTCAGCGGCCGGCTATACAGATAACCCTGACCTTCATAACAGCCCATAGTTTTCAGAAATTCAGCTTGCGCTTCGGTTTCTACACCTTCTGCAATCACCGACAGTCCCAGACTCAATGCCATGGCGTATATCGCGTTGGCAATCGCGGCATCATTCTGGTCATCAGGCAGGCCGCGTACAAAGGACTGATCAATTTTGATTTTATCCAGCGGTAAGCGTTTGAGATTGGATAACGATGAATAACCGGTACCAAAATCGTCAATCGCCAGACGCAAACCGAGCTGCTTGATGCGGTCAAATGTCTCAATGACATATTCAGTGTTTTGCATCACCGTACTTTCGGTCACCTCGAGCTCCAGGTTCGCCGGGTCGCAGTCGGTTTCGACCAGTATGCCGTAGACCGTGTCGGCAAAATTACTGCGCATGATCTGCACCCCGGACACATTGATCGAAACCCATTGCATGGCGTAGCCGTCTGCAATCCATTGCATCACCTGCAGGGCGGCCTGACGCAATACCCACTCGCCGATCTGCACAATCAGCCCGGTTTCTTCAGCGACCGGAATGAATATGGCCGGCGACACCAGGCCGAGGTCAGGGTGATTCCAGCGTATAAGCGCCTCAGCGCCGATAATGTCGCCGCTCAGCAGGCAGACTTGTGGCTGGTAATATACTTCAAACTGATCGCGTTCCAGCGCCCGCCGCAACTGGTTCTCCATGTTAAAACGTTCGAGCGCGCCACGGCTGAGGTCGTCTGAATAGAAGCAGTGATTATTTTTGCCTTGATTTTTGACCTGATACATGGCGACATCGGCCGCATTGATCAGGCTGTCAACGCTGTCACCATCACGTGGAAATACAGAGATACCAATGCTGGCGCTAATAAAAATTTCCTTGCTGTCGATAATAAATTCAACCGCCAGCGCTTCAATAATTTTTTGTGCAACCAGGCTAGCATCCTTGGGGTTTTTGATCATATCCATCATCACCACAAACTCATCACCACCAAAGCGCGCGACGACATCGCTATCGCGCATGCAGATACCTACCCGAGTGGCGGCTTCGTGCAGTAATTTATCGCCGACCTGATGACCAAGACTGTCGTTGATCGTTTTAAACCGGTCTAAATCAATAAATAGCAGTGCGAGCTGATGATTTTCACGTCCGGCACGTTTCAGGCCATGTTCCAGCAGTTCGTTGAGCAGGCGGCGATTGGGCAGGCCGGTAAGCGGGTCGTGATTGACCAGCTCGTTCAGGCGGTTTTGTGCGCGCTTGGTCTCAGTAACGTCGGTAAAAACACCGACATAGTTTACGGTCAGTCCCTCTGGATTTTTGACGGCAGTGATCGTGAGCCATTCTTGATAGATTTGCGTGTTTTTACGATTGTTCGTGACTTCGCCGCACCATTTGCCTTGATTAATCAGGGTTTGCCAGACCTCATGTGCATTGTTATGCAAGGCTTTGGGCGTAGTGCCGCTGACTTCATGTTCAGCAAAGCCGGTAATGGCGGTATAACCCTTATTGATGGCAATAATATGTGCATTTTCATCCAGAATCATCATGCCTTCAGTGGCGCTATCGAAGGCAATGGTTGCCTGATGCAGGCGCTTGTCGGCACTTTCGCGCTGAATCGCAACACTTAGCGAGCGGCCTACTGCCATCAGTGAACCTAGCTCCTGGGCACTGGTTGTGCTCAAGCCATCACAACGCTCAATGATGATATTGCCCCACCAGTCCTTATCCAAAAACAGCGGTACGACAGCAATGGACTGCGCGTCCGCTTGCTGCAGTATTTCGCGTTCAGTGCTCGGTAAATCGGCTATGGTGCTGAAAACAGGATCGCCGTGCACGAGCACTTCTTGCCAGCGCTGCAACCGCTCGTTATTAAAGTCTATGGCTTCTAGTTTTTTGTCGACGCTGATCAGCCCGGGTGTGGACCATTTATAGAGTATTTGCGCATGCTTTTTTGCGGCCGCTTTACCATTTTTAGGCGAGATGTTTTTCAGTATGGCCGCACGGCTAAAGCGCAAGCCCAGGCACAGCTGCTGTAACACCTCGGCGGCAACGCTCTCCCAAGAATCTGCGGAGTGTAATAGCCAGTCGCAGGCAATCAGCGCATCAAGAATAGCGCTGCGATCGCGCAGATAGTTTTCAGCTAGCTTACGTTCGGTAATGTCACGGCCCATGGTGACTAGGCCATGGCGGCTACCGTCCTCGTTAAACAGCGGTACCTTAATGACATCGAGGAATTTTTCACCGCCCTGTGGTAAGGCAATAGTCTGTTCATTTCTAACGGTTTTTCCAGCGAGCCAGGCATGCTCATCCGAGTTTTTTGAATGGCGAAACGCGTCCTGGAATGCGGGGTTAGACTGATAAGCAAGTTCGGTGTCGGTTTTATGCTGGTAGTCTTGCAGATTAAGTTGCAGTAGATCCAAGCTGCTGCTATTGGCGTCTAGCCAGCGATTATTAGCATCTTTGAAACTGATAAAATCCGGGCTGGCATCAATCAGATTGCGTAATAAATTTTCACTTTGTTTCAGTTGTAATTCAGTGCTGATCTGGTCGGTAATATCATGCATCTGTAACAGATAAGTGACGCTATCAGACTCTAAATTTTCCAGGCGGGCTTTGCAGGCTTTAAGGGTGCGTAGGGCATTGCCTGAGCCATACTGTAAGCAGAACTCAGTGTTGCTATTGTTTAATTCAAGTATGAGCCGCTGCTGTATCGGCGCCGGCAATTGACCAGTACCCGCCAACACCTGCTCGGCATCGAGATTAAAAATCTCATGTGCATATTGGTTAGCATAGCTAATATTGCCGTTGGCATCACTGGCAATGACCGCCACCCCTTGTAAGGCATTGAGTAATTTCGTCGATAGCAACAGCTCGCTCGGCGCACGGTTATGCAATTGTGCCGCATGGCTGGCAACCGATGGTTTTAGTTTGTCGTTGATGGGGTTTTTCACTTGCTTTTGGATCTCTGCGTGAGGCTTAATCATGTAAACGAAAGCTCTTACTATGAGCTTATCATGCTATTAATGTGAATTCTGATCAGCGCTGGTGAATAATGACTGAATCGTTAACAATTTTAGAAAAACCCCGCTGTCAGCCTGTTGTAAATGCCGCTTACTCAACTTTCCAACAGACGATATTAAGCAATTTTTCTGAGCACGTGCAGCCGTAAGTTCGCTTGCTGACTGCTTTTTGTAGGCGATAAGTACTTATTAAAACGCTAAAGCTAATTACACAATTTTCAGTAATGAAAGTATACAAAAGACTTTTAGCGGCTGATTGCGCGAGCAAGCGTATTTTTCTAGAGTATTTCTTTCTATAGATGAGTTAAATTGAGCGCTAAACATATTTTTCTGGCGGTGAGCCGCATTAAAAGTAAAATGCCACGCATGAAAACGCTACTATTACTTTTTCTTGCCAGCCTAGCAGTCAACGCCTCGGCGCAAGACCAGCATGAACCGATGCCGCCTGCTAGCGGCAATTTAGGCGTAAGTGTCAGCTTTGATAGCCGCGGTCAGCTGTGGCGCGTGAGCGTCAATAAGGGGCTGGTGCAGGTCGATGTCAGCGCGGACTTAGGCAAAAGCTTTGCGCCAGCGCTTACTGTCAACCCGGTTGCACAAAAGGTCGCCGCAGCCGGCGAAGCCCGGCCGAAAATCGCCATCGCTGCCGAAGGTAATATCTACGTCACCTGGACCGAGGCCTTAAGCACACCATTTTCCGGCTATGTCTGGTTTGCACGGTCGATCAATGCTGGCAAAAGCTTTGAAAAAGCCTATATCGTGCATCAGGATAGGGCGGAAATCACGCATCGCTTTGATGCGCTTCATGTTTCGCCTGACGGTACGATCAGCGTCGCCTGGGTGGATAAGCGCGATTTAATTGCCGCCAAAGCGGCGCCTAAACCTTATGTTGGCGCTGCCATTTATTATGCGCAATCAAGCAATAAAGGCGTGTCATTTAAGCCGGAGCAAAAACTGGCCGACAGCAGCTGTGAGTGCTGCCGCATTGCCACCACGAACAAAGCCGATGGTAGCGTGGTTGCGCTGTGGCGCCATGTATTTGCAGGAGGCGAGCGTGATCATATGCTGGGCGAAATTCCCGCTACGCCTAAGCTAGATCCGCTGTTAACACGTGCGACTTATGGTCACTGGCAGATTGATGGCTGCCCGCATCATGGCGCAGCGCTGGCCAGCGGTGGTGAGGGTGGCAACTGGTGGGGCTATCACCTCGCCTACTTTGATGGCAACGATAACAAACCTGGCTTGTTTTACAGTCGCATGGACGGGGTTGCTTTTGCCTCGTCGCCGGCCAAGAAATTTGGCAATAATAAACACCAGGCCGGCCACCCGGCGCTGCTCAGTGCCGGCGATAAAGTCTGGCTGGTATGGCGTGAGATTGAACCTAAGGCGATGGCAGCAAAGGACGCCGAGACCAAAACCCTTAATACACCGCATAAAATCATCGGCATGTTTTCCGAGGATGGCGGTCGCAGTTGGGCGACGCCAAAACTGCTCGCCAGTAGCGAGGCTAAAACTGATTACCCGCAACTATTGCGCTACCAGGATCAGGTCTATCTTGCCTGGAATACTGCGGCTGAAGGCTTGCGCTTAATTGCCTGGTGACATGGCTCTGGGCTGACTTACATACACCAAACTTTGGCGTCATGCGTTAATGCCATCCAGATCGCCCAGCCGCTGGCGCTGCTTAACATCAGGCCCGCCAGGCGCATGCCGTAAGGCTCGACTAGATTGGTTTTGAGTTTTAACCATAACCACGGCGCAAAAAATAAAGAAACACTGGAACCCAGTGCAAATGCCGCCATGCTTAAGGCGCCGCCCACTGGCTCGCCGTTGAACGAGGCAATAATTAATGCGGAATAAAGCAGCCCGCACGGCATTAGCGCCCAGAGCATGCCGATATAAAAGTGGCCAGCCTTGATCCGGCTGAGTTTTTGCACATGCTGCCAGATATTGCGTCCGGCGCGGTCTACCCACAGCGGCTGGCGTGCAAAGATCAGCATTAATATCCCCCAAAAAAACACCAGTACATGAAAAAATGTCCACAGCGGATGGAGTGCGGCGCTATAACTCGACAGCCAGGCAATACTTTGTATACCCAAAGTGGCAATCGCGCCCAGTGTTGCATAGCCGCATAGCCGCCCCAGATGGTAAAGCTGTATGGCGTAAGGCTGCGCGCTTGACTGATTGAAGCTGGCGCAGGCCGCACCGCACATGGCAACGCAATGCGGGCCGCCAGCCAGACCCATGAGCAGGGCGCTATAAGCCAGCGTGGTTTGCATAAACTGCGACTAATGGTTTAATGATCATCCGGGTCTTTATCTTCTTCAAAAATTCTGCGGCCTTCGTCTTCGATATCTTCAAACTGACCGCGATAGATTGCCCACCACAGGCCACCAAGCACGACCAGCGCCATCAGCACGGAAAGTGGTATCAGTACAAATAAAATATCCATTAGATTTCCTTTGCGACCGGCATGCTTGCTGCCGGGCTGGCAACAAAGTTGGTCAAACGCAAGGCGTTGGCGACCACGATCAGTGAACTGACCGCCATGCCCAAACCGGCGAGCCAGGGCGATAATACACCTGTAAACGCCAATGGAATACTGATCAGATTGTAAACCAGCGCCCAGGCTATATTTTGCTTGATCACACGCATGGTCTGCCGGGCATGGCGAATCAGCGCCGGAATCTGGCTGATATCACCATTGAGCAAAATATAGTCGGCATGCGCCAGCGTCAGCGGCACGCCTTTACCCATGGCAATAGACACGTGCGCACTGGCCAGAACCGGGCCGTCATTCAAACCGTCACCCACCATTAGTACTTTTTTGCCTTGCTGTTTTAAAGCATGCAGGCGCAGCAGCTTGTCGTGTGGGCTGCAGGCGGCGGCAAAGCGGCTAATGCCAACGGCTTGGCAAACACTTTTGACTGTATGCGGCTGGTCGCCGGAGAGTAATTCCACTTGCAACTGCATCGCCTCTAAGCGCTGTATGGTCGGTGCAACCTCGGCTTTGATCGCTTCTTGCAAGTCAAAAGTGGCCAGCCAGCCGAGTTCATCGGCAACAAATACCTGCTGTATATCCGCAGTGCCGGCGTCTACGCCGCAGAACTTTGCCGAGCCCAAGCGGATACGGCCGCTGATCATGTCCAGATTTAAGCCGTCTGTAGTTAACTTTTCTGTAGTTAAACCGCCCATGCCACCGGCATCAGCGGCGCCAGTTTGATGTTTGAGCTTGGCGCTGATGCCGGCGCCGACTTCTTCGGCAATATCTGTTAGCGCAATGACCGTGTCTAATTTATAGGCATTAAACAGCGCACGCGACACCGGATGTTGCGAGTGGCGTGCCAGAGCTGCGGCTAAAGCCAGTGCAGTCGATGCTGACAGACTGGCTTTGTGGCTGATGGCTTTGATCTGGATGTGGTCTTCAGTTAGCGTGCCGGTTTTATCAAAGATAACGCTGTCGATCTGCGCAATGCCTTCAATCGCCTGTAAGCGCTTGATCAAGATGCCGCGTTTCACAAAAGCACTGGCGCTGGCCAGCATCGCCGCCGGCGTTGCCAGGGATAAGGCGCAGGGGCAGGTGACGATTAGCACGGCAGCCGCCGTCATTAAGGCACGGCCCCGGTCCACATCCCATAATAACGCGGCGGCAAGCCCAGCGCTGAGCATCACAAACAGTAAAAATGGACGCGCGATGCGGTCAGCCAGCTGCGACAATCGGGGTTTCTCAATCGCCGCTTGGTTGATTAAGCTCACAATCTGCCCGTATTTAGTCGACGCACCGATGGTTTCGAGCACGATATTGACGGTTTGCCCCAAGTTATAGCTGCCGGCGATGACGCTGTCATGCTGTTTTTTCTGTATCGGCGTCGATTCACCGGTAAGCAGCGATTCATCAACGCTAGTGTTGCCGCTAAGCAGTTTGCCGTCCGCCGGAAAAGCTTCGCCCAGATGCACACGGGCGATATCGCCAACTTTAAGCTGGCTATTGACCACGCGCGTGTATGAACCGTCGGCATTCTGGCGCTCGGTATTTTCCGGAATACGGCTCACCAGCGACTCCAGCGCCCCCAGCGTTCGGCTATGCAGTTTGACCTCAATCAGCCGCGCCGATAGTAAAAAGAACACAAACATGGTGAGTGAATCAAAGTAGACGGTATGACCCCACCAGCTGTTTGGCTCAAATGTAGCTGCCGAGCTTACGATAAACGTAATGGCGATGCCGAGCGCAACCGGCAAGTCCATGCTGATTTGCCTGAGCTTCAAGTCGCGCCAGGCGTTGCTAAAAAAGATGCGGCTGGAGAATAGCAGTACCGGCAGGCTTAATAGCCATGATGCCCAGTTGAGCAGGTAGCTGATATCAGGGGTGATATCACCAGGTTCGGTGAAATAGCTCGGACTGGCATACATCATGACCTGCATCATACAAAATCCAGCCACCATCCAGCGCCAGAAAGCGGCGCGGTTTTTAGCCGTGGCATTGAGCTGGTTTTCATTATGTGAAGCCGGATTGGCGCCATAGCCTAGGGCTTGAATCGCACTGAGTATCGCTGATGGGCGCGTCAGTGCCGGCGACCAGACCACGACTGCGCGGCGTTTAGACATGCTGACACGTGCGCTGACTATCCCCGGCAAAGCCTGCAAGCCATGTTCAATAATGCCGGAGCAGGCGGCGCAATGCAGACCATCGAGCAGCAGACTCGATTGCACCAAGGGCTGTGTTTGCTGTTTGCCATAGGGATCGCTGGCAAACGGTTGGCTGAAGCTTTGCCATTGCTCCTCGCTGTCTAAAATAGTCCAGGCGGGATTGGGCGAAGTTGCCGCAGCGGTAAAACTTGTTAGCAAAACATCACTCCTGGCAAGATTGATAATAGTTAGCCACCGGACAAGACTTTTTTCCCATTGGTGTTATTTCCAGTAACTTAATTCTTAGTAACTTAATGCTTAGTAACTTAATGCTTAGTAACTTTATTAATAGTTACACTTGTATGATGCTGATTATGCGCAGAAGTTTAGGTGTAGACACGTATTCCCATCATTTTTAGCGCTAGCCCATAATGCAGCTCAGTCTGCGGTCGTCGTGTCAATGGAGTTCAATTGCAACATGCATGGTTGGGCGCAGATTTGAGTGTAGGATGCGGCTCTACATTAAGACCAAAACACATATATTCAATTAGCATCTAAGCTTGGCAATTATATATTGAAAAACCCACCAATCAGCCCCACCTCAAAGCTGGATCAATAAAAAATGGAGTGATATATGCGCTTTGATAAATTAACTACAAAATTCCAACAGGCACTCAATGATGCACAAAGTCTGGCCGTGGCCAGCGATTGCCCAACCATAGAGTCGCTGCACTTGCTATCAGCTTTGCTGAGCCAGGATGATGGCGGCACGGCTTCTTTATTAGCCCATGCCGGCGTTCATTTGGCCCCGCTTAAAGCCGGGCTGGCCAGCGCTATTGCCAATTTGCCAAAATCTAGCGATAGCAGTGGCGAAGTGACCATATCGCGCGATCTAAACAACCTGCTTAACGTCACCGATAAGCTCGCATTAAAGCGCGGCGATGGTTTTATTGCCAGCGAGATGTTTTTATTGGCATTGGCCGAAGATAAAGGCGCTGCCGGCAAACTATTAAAATCGCATGGCTTGTCGAAAAGCGCCTTAGAACAGGCGATTGATGCGGTGCGCGGTGGCGAGCAAGTCAATGCTTCCGACGCCGAATCCAATCGTGAGGCCCTGAAAAAATACACCCTCGACTTAACCGAGCGCGCAAAGTCAGGCAAATTAGATCCGGTGATCGGCCGTGATGATGAAATTCGCCGCGTCATTCAAGTGTTAATGCGCCGTACTAAAAATAATCCAGTATTGATCGGTGAGCCCGGTGTCGGTAAGACCGCCATCGTCGAAGGTTTGGCGCAGCGCATCGTCAACGGTGAAGTGCCGGAGTCGCTCAAAGGTAAAAAAGTGTTGTCGCTCGATATGGCGGCTTTGCTCGCCGGTGCCAAGTACCGCGGTGATTTTGAGGAGCGCCTTAAATCCGTACTTAAGGAATTGGCGCAAGATGAAGGCCAGACCATTGTCTTTATCGATGAAATTCATACCATGGTCGGCGCTGGTAAGGCCGAAGGCGCGATGGATGCCGGCAATATGCTTAAACCGGCTTTGGCACGCGGTGAACTGCATTGTGTGGGTGCCACCACGCTAGACGAATATCGTAAATACATAGAAAAAGATGCCGCGCTGGAGCGCCGCTTCCAAAAAGTGCTGGTGGATGAGCCTACGGTCGAAGCCACCATTGCCATTTTGCGTGGTCTGCAAGAAAAATATGAATTGCACCACGGCGTTGAAATTACCGACCCGGCGATTGTCGCTGCCGCTGAGCTGTCCCATCGCTATATTACCGACCGTTTTTTACCGGATAAAGCCATCGATTTGATTGATGAAGCGGCGTCGCGCATCAAGATGGAAATTGATTCCAAACCAGAAGTACTGGACAAACTCGAACGGCGCTTGATTCAGCTCAAGATCGAGCGTGAAGCAGTGCGCCGCGAGAAAGACGAAGGCAGTAAAAAGCGCTTTGGTTTGATTGAAGACGAAATTGACAAGCTCGAGAAAGAGTATGCCGATCTAGAAGATATCTGGAAAGCTGAAAAAGCGCAGGTGCAAGGCTCAGCGCATATTAAAGAGGCGATTGAAAAAGTGAAGTTCGAGATGGAAGAGGCGACGCGTCAAGGCGAGTGGCAAAGAGTTTCTGAACTGCAATACGGTAAGTTGCCGGCACTGGAAGCGCAGCTCAAGCAGGCCTCAAGCAGCGAAGCCACTTCAGCACCGACGAAACACAAAATGCTGCGCGTGGAAGTGGGCGCCGATGAAATTGCTGAAGTCGTCAGTCGCGCTACCGGTATTCCGGTCAGCAAAATGATGACCGGCGAGCGTGAAAAACTGCTCACCATGGAAACCAAGCTACATGAACGTGTGGTTGGGCAAGATGAAGCCGTGCGCCTGGTGTCGGATGCGATCCGCCGTTCGCGTTCGGGCTTAAGTGATCCCAACCGGCCGTATGGTAGCTTCTTGTTTTTAGGGCCTACCGGCGTTGGTAAAACCGAACTGTGTAAAGCCTTGGCCGGCTTTTTGTTTGATAGTGAGGACCATTTAATTCGTGTTGATATGAGCGAATTTATGGAGAAACATTCGGTAGCGCGCATGATCGGGGCGCCACCGGGCTATGTCGGCTATGAAGAGGGCGGCACGCTGACCGAAGCGGTCAGGCGTAAACCCTATAGCGTGATTTTGCTTGATGAGGTTGAAAAAGCGCACCCGGATGTATTTAACGTGCTGCTGCAGGTGCTAGATGATGGCCGCCTGACCGATGGCCAAGGCCGTACCGTAGATTTCAAAAATACGGTGATTATCATGACCTCCAATTTGGGTAGTCAGATGATACAAAGTATGGCCGATCAGGATTATCAGGTGGTCAAACTGGCGGTAATGGGCGAGGTGAAAACGCATTTCAGACCGGAGTTTGTCAACCGCATTGATGAGGTTGTGGTGTTTCATGCGCTCGGCGAGTCTAATATTAAATCGATCGCGGCGATACAATTGCAATATCTGGCCAAACGTTTGGCAGCACTAGATATGCAGCTGGAGATTAGCGATGCCGCCATTGCCGAAATTGCCAATGCCGGCTTCGATCCAGTCTATGGCGCACGGCCGCTCAAACGTGCGATTCAGTCGGCAATTGAAAATCCATTGTCTCGCGAAATATTAGCCGGCAACTTTATCGCTAAAGACACGGTCAAAATTGATGTTAAGGCAGGCAAAATCGTTTTTGCTAAATCAGTAACTTGAAAGCTGGCAGCACTGCGCATATTATGAGTTGCATGCTGTCTTAGCTGCTGCAGGCTACACGGCATGCTAACTCCCGGTTGTAGTCTGTAGCCATCGCATAGTGCATGCGCTATTGAAAGGATAGAATGATGTCGCCATTAAGATATTTATTATTGGTCCTGGTGCTGCTCGCCATTTCCGGTTGTGCCACCAATGGACAGTCGTTATCACCCAGCATAGATCGTATTACCGAAGAAGAGTTGGCGCGTATTATGCCAACACCGGTCGCGACCTTAAGCTTGGATGACTTGGTGCATTTAAGTAAAGGCGGCGCGACTGCTGAGCAAATAATCGCACAGATTAAAGCGAGTAACTCCTCCTATGATTTAACACCAAGCCAAAGCGTGTTGCTCAATAAACAGGGCGTCGACAGCCAAGTGCTGGATTACATTCATGTCAGTCGTGAGCAGGCGCTGCGCAATAATGTTGCCGATGAAATCAATAAACGTGAAAAAATTAAACGTACCGAGCTGGAGCGGCTAAAACGGCAGCAGCAGCTCAATTATTATGACCCATTCTGCCGATATGGCCCGTTTGGTATGAACCCTTATGGCTATGGTGCTTACGGCTCGCGCTTTGGTTGGGGTGGCGGTTTTTCCCGGCAATGGGGTTGTTGGTAGCAAAGCCTTGCACCTGGGCGCCATGAGTCGTAAAAGGCCGATTCAAACCGGGGTTTTTCGCGAAAATAAGCGCTTTAGTTTTTGCCGTATATTTTTTATTACCTCGTTCTCAATCAACGAGCATTCATCTACCTAGCGCTTATTTATTGAGTCAGAGCAAACGTATGCAACAAAAAACCCATCAAATCCGTGTCAGCACGCATGGTCGTCAACTGTATGACATTACCCCGCAGCTGTTGTCATGGCTAGCAAGCTGTGCGCTGCAAACGGGTTTGATTACGCTCTATATCCAGCATACCTCGGCAAGCTTGTTGATTAATGAAAATTACGATCATGATGTGCTAGTTGATCTTGAAGCATTTTTTAATCGATTGGTGCCCGATGGCGACCCATTGTTTACGCATACCGTTGAAGGTGCAGATGATATGCCGGCACATGTGCGCACTGCGCTCACGCAAACTCACCTGTCTATTCCGCTGTTGCAAGGTAGTGCTGCATTAGGCCAATGGCAAGGTGTGTTCTTGTATGAGCATCGACATGAACCCAGTCAGCGTAACATCCTCGTGCATGTGATCGGTGAATAGCGGCTTAGCATCGGTGAGTGCATCATCACCTTATTGAGGGCGGATGACTATTCTAGTTGCAGACGGCTGCAGTTAAGCTAAAATAACAAGCATTGGTGTTGTAGGTTAAATGTGTTCGATATATGGATATTTACCTATAGTCTACTCACGGATAATCGATTTTTTACAATAAAGGAAAAGCTTATGTCTATGTTATTACGTTCTATGTTGGTGTTAGGTGTAACAAGTTTGTTGCTAGTAGGTTGCGGCAAAACTGAGGAGGCTGAGCCAGTAGATGCAGCTCCAGTAGAAGCGCCGGCCGCAGTGCCTGCAGCAGCGCCGGCCGCAGCTTCACAAGCCGGCGGCTATGTGCCTTCTGCAGATGAGCGCGTTCCAGGTATTACTTTGGATGCAGCAGCATTAGAAGCCGCAGCTAAGCCAGCAGAAGCAGCGCCAGCGGCAGCTGCAACCGAAGCAAAATAGGCTTAAATTAGTCAGTAGTTCCAATGAAAAAGCACGCTTAAGCGTGCTTTTTCATTGGAACTACGCGTACTTAGTTGGCTGGCTGCGCTTGGGTTTGCCGGCTACGCCTGTGCTTAGGTTAGTTCAAGCGGGTTAGTTCAAGCGGCTCCAGCTTAGCGGGTCAAATGGCTTGCTTTGGCTGCGCAGTTCGTAATAAAGGCCGTTAGTTGCATTACCACCAGTATTACCAACCGCGGCAATGGTGTCGCCAGCGGACACCGCTGCGCCGACTTGTTTTAATACGGCCTGATTGTTGCCATATAAACTCATATAGCCGGCGCCATGGTCGACGATAATCAGGTTGCCAAAACCTCGCAGCCAGTCAGCAAATACCACGCGACCGTTAGCAACGGATTTAACTTCAGTGCCTTCGCTAGCGCGAATAAATAAACCTTTCCACGAGATACCGCTATCTTCACGGCTGGAGCCGAAGCGGTTGGTGACATCGCCGCGGATAGGCAAACGTAGCTTGCCTTTAAGGCTCGCAAAGCTGGCACCGCCAAATTCATTACTCGGCACGGTGTCATTGTTGGCGACGATATCCTGGTTCTGATTGGTCGCCGCCTCTTGGTTATTAGGAGCGTTGTTCTTGCTAGGCTGGCGTTTAGGCTTAGCCGCCGCGATTTTTGCCAAACGTTTAATCAGATCGGACAATCGTTTTTCATCACGGCTTAATTTTTTGATTTCGCCACGCTGCGCAGCGATCTGCTGCGACAGTGTCATCACCACTGCAGATTTTTTTAGCTGCTGGTGCTGCAGGGTGCGGCGCTCATCGATTTGTTTTTGTTGCAGTTCCGCCACTTGCTGCAAGGTTGCGGCGGTAGCGGCATTGAGTTTGTTGATTTTGGCGAGGCTGCCTTGCATGCTACGAATTAACTCGGCGCGTGCTTTGGCTATGTATGAAAAATAATGTACATCGCGCGCAATCTCGCTCGGGCGCTGGCTTTGTAAAATCATCTGCACATAACTTTGCTGGCCATGAATATATTGCTGATAAAACTGGCTGCTGAGTAGCTGCTGCTGCTCGGCTAGTGTCTGTTTGGTGGATGTGGATTCGGCTTCCAATTGCGCCAGAGCGCTCTTGTTTTGTTGCTGGCGCGCACTGATTTCATACAGCTTTTTATTGGCGATACTGATCGCCACTTCACTTTCTTTGAGCTCATCAGCCGCGTCTTTGCGCGCTTCTTGCGAATTATTGAGTTTCTTTTTTAGCGACTCCAGCCGTTGCTGTACCTCGCTCAGCGCTTCTTTTGGCGGTTCTGTCTTGCTGGCAGCAAAGGTCACTGGCATGAGCCATAACATGGCGATGCCAATGGCCAGGCGACTTAAGCAAAACTGCTGCATACGCCTGCAATTAACTCGGTTGAATCCGATGCCCTTAACTTTCAAACTGAACCCGCTAAAATTGAATCCACTCAAATTGAACCAGTAAACTGCAGCAGATTATTGCCAGTCATTTCATCGGGCTGATTCACTCCCATCAGGTGCAGCAAGGTAGGGGCTAAGTCAGATAGTGCGCCGTTTGCCGCCAGGGTTGCCGGACGGCCGATATAAATCAGCGGCACCAAATTTGTGGTGTGCTGGGTATGCGGTTGATCATGCACAGCGTCATACATGAGCTCGGCGTTGCCATGGTCAGCAGTAATAATGACTTCGCCACCTGTACTTTGCATGGTTTTCACCACGCGGCCGACACAAGTGTCCAGGGCTTCGATGGCCTTAATTGCCGCTTGCAGACTGCCGGTGTGACCGACCATATCGCTATTGGCGTAATTGCAAATAATGACATTATATTTTTGGCTTAAAATCGCCTCTTCCAGCCGGTCGGTCAGTTCAAACGCACTCATTTCAGGCTGCAAGTCATAGGTGGCAACCGGCGGCGACGGCACTAAAATTCGATCTTCACCGGCAAATACGGTTTCGTCGCCACCATTAAAAAAGAAGGTTACATGCGGATATTTTTCAGTTTCGGCAATGCGTAACTGCGTCAGTCCTTGGCTGGAAACATATTCACCAAAGGTGTTTTTGATCGCATGCGGTGGAAAAATCACCACAGCCTTGGTTTCATTCGGGTCAAACATGGTCAGTGTGAAATAAGCGGCTAATTTCGGCACATGGCGGCGGTGAAAGCCATCAAAGCTGTCGCTGAGCAAAGCATGAGTCAATTCGCGCGCACGATCGGACCTGAAGTTCATATAAACCACGATGTCGCCATCTTCGAGATGAGTAGGCGCTGCTGATGTGTGGCGTATAGCAGTAGGCTTCACGAACTCATCGTTTTCGCCGCGCGCGTAAGCGGCCTCTAGACCTTCTATCGCACTGGCATAGGTAAACTCGCCCAAGCCTTCAGTAATGAGCGCATAGGCCGCTTCAACGCGTGGCCAGCGTTTATCACGGTCCATGCTGTAAAAACGGCCACAGATTGACAGAATTTTACCTGCGCCTAATGCAGTTATTTTGGCTTCAAGTGCTGCGATATAAGTCATGGCACTGATCGGTGGCGTGTCCCTGCCGTCTAAAAAAGCATGTACGTAAATTTTAGTGAGACCAAGCTTGGCCGCCATTTCAAGCATGGCATGGATGTGCTGTTGATGACTGTGTACACCGCCGTCAGACAATAGCCCGAAAATATGCAAGGCCTTGTTGTTGTTTTTAAGCTGCAGTAATGCCGTTTTGAGCGCGGCATGTTCAAAGAAATCACCATTGGCAATACTGTTATTGATGCGTTCAAGGTCTTGAAACACGACGCGACCGGCACCGATATTAAGGTGGCCGACTTCAGAGTTACCCATCTGCCCGTCCGGCAGGCCTACATAATGTTCGGAAGCATTAATCAAGCTGTGCGGGTGACTATGCCACAGCGCGTCTATATTTGGTTTGTGCGCTTGCGCAATGGCGTTGTCGGCAATTTCTTCACGATAACCAAAACCATCTAAAATGAGCAGGCATACTGGTGTAACGTTGTGGGCAGTTGACATCTTATTTCGCTTTAATAATTTGATTGCATAATTAGTATTTTAACTTATTTACACGTAAAATCTGCTTCAAAATTTGTATTGAACGCCACAGGTTTTTGCGGTGGCGGCGTAATTTTACTGCTTTTAAATTGGAGAGGACATCTGTGGAATTTTTAAAAAATAATGTGTTGTTAATCGGTTTAGCTTTAGGCTCGGGCGTGCTGTTGTTACTACCCTTGCTTAAAAAAGGTGCTGGGGGCGTGCCCAATGTAGCCGCTGATGCAGCGGTAACGCTGATTAACCGCTCTAATGCGCTGGTGCTCGATGTGCGTGATGCCGTTGAATTTGCTGGCGGTCATATCGCCGATGCGACGCATATTCCATTAGCGGAGTTAGCCGAACGCTTGCCTGAGCTTAAAAAATACAAAAATAAAACGATTTTAATCAATTGTCAGCGTGGTATACGCTCAGCCAAAGCCTGCGCTATTCTGCGTAAGGCCGAGTTTACAGACGTGCATAATTTAGAGGGGGGTATTAATGCTTGGCTCGCGGCCAAACTACCCGTTGTCAAAAACATCGTAGCCGGAGTTGCATGATGCCGAAAATTACCATGTATGCCACCGCCACCTGTCCGTATTGTATGAATGCGGAGCGTTTGCTGTTAAGCAAAGGTGTGCACATCGATAAGATTATGGTCGATGCACAACCGGAACAGCGCGCAGTGATGATGGAAATAAGCGGTCGGCGTACCGTGCCGCAAATTTTTATTAACGAGCGCCATATCGGCGGTTTTGATGATTTACGCGCACTGGATATGGCTGGTGAGCTCGACGCCTTAATTGTTGATTAAAGCGGCAGGCAAAACTGCTAGGCAGTTAGCGGCGGTCACTAAACGGGCCGCTCAAAGTTTAGCCGCTTAAATTCTGTTAAAATATTTGTTTTATTCAATTAACCCCTAACATTAAGTAGAAAATCATGGCAAAAGAAGATACGCAAGAAAATACCCAAGAAAATACAGGTGCAGAACAGCAAGCTGGTTTTAGCATTGAAAAAATTTACGTGAAAGATGCTTCATTAGAAATTCCTAATGCGCCGCAAATTTTTACCGATCGTACGCAGCCGCAAATCAGCGTAGAACTGGGTAATTCTGCACAGATGCTCGAAGCCGGTGTATTTGAAGTGGCGCTTAAAGTGACGGTGACTTCAAAAATTGCGGATAAAACCGTGTTCTTAGTTGAAGTAACGCAGGCCGGTATTTTTCAAATTCGGAATGTTCCGGAAGAGAATATGGAAATGATTGTCGGCATTACTTGCCCGAACATTTTGTTCCCTTATGCCCGTGAAACGGTCTCCGACTTAGTGGTACGTGCCGGCTTTCAACCGGTATTACTTAACCCAATTAACTTTGAAGCGTTGTTTGCACAGCAGCAACAGCAGGCTGCAGAAGCGCCTAGCCAGGCTGCGCACTAGTTGACTGCTGTGCTGGCCGCTAAAAAGTATGGCTTATTCGTGCTGGCCTTAGTGCTGCTGCCAACTTCGGCCGCAGCACTAGATTTTTTGTCAGTGGCCGTGCCAAAAGCCGTGCTTTATGATGCGCCATCAGCCGCGGCTAAAAAAACCTGGCTGCTGAGCCAAAATTACCCGGTAGAAATTATCGTTAACCTCGGTGATTGGCTTAAAGTACGTGATGCGCAAGGCAGTATCAACTGGGTAGAAACTAAGCAGCTTGGCCCTAAGCGCATGGTGCTGGTGACAGCCAATAGTGCAGAAATACGATTGCAGGCCGATGCCAGCTCCAGCTTAGTTGCAACCGTGGACAAGGAAGTCGTGCTCGAAGTTGCTGATGTCAAGCTCAATAATGGCTGGTTGCAGGTTAAGCATCGCGATGGCGCTAGCGGATATATTTCAATTTCGTCCATTTGGGGTGTCAATTAAATGAAGGAATTGGATTAGATGGTGAAAACTTCGGGTCGTAAAATAGCCGTTTTGGGTGCAGGTGCCTGGGGCACTGCGCTCGCCATGCATATTAGTGAGCGTCATCAGGTTGCACTATGGGCACGTAATGCCGGACATGTTTCCGGTATGCGTAATGCGCGTGCCAATCCATTGTATTTGGGTGACTTTAAATTCAATGAGCAGTTGCAGGTGGAAGATGATCTGGAAGCCGCGTTAAACGGCGCAGATCTGATTCTGTCTGTTGTGCCGACGGCGGGGTTTAGGCCTATTCTTAAAAATATCAAACAGCTCGGTTGCAAACTGCCGCTGATCTGGGCGCATAAGGGTTTAGAGCCGGAAACGGCAAAGCTGCCTTACGAGGTCGCGCAAGAAGAGCTGGGTGATGCACAGGTTACAGGTCAGCATTGGGGCGCATTATCCGGCCCAAGTTTTGCGGCGGAATTAGTGCGCGGCTTGCCGACCGCGGTGACGCTAGCGGCTAGTGATGCAGCGTTTGCCATGGAAGCGGCTTTATTGATACATGGCGGCAGTTTACGCGTTTATCACAGTACCGATGTGATTGGTGTTTCGGTGGGTGGTGCGCTCAAAAATGTGATGGCGATTGCCGCCGGCATTTCAGATGGCATGGGTTTCGGTAACAATGCACGCGCCGCGATGATTACGCGCGGTCTTGCCGAAATATCACGGTTTGGTATGGCGCTAGGCGCTTCAGCAGAAACTTTTATGGGGCTAGCCGGCGCTGGGGATCTGATTTTAACCTGTACCGGTCAATATTCACGTAACCGCGAAGTTGGCTTGCAGTTAGCCAGCGGCAAATCATTGCAGGATATTCTGAAAAGTTTAGGTCATGTGGCTGAAGGCGTCAATACGACCGCCGAAGTCATGCGCCGTGCCAGAACCATGCAGGTAGAAATGCCGATTACGTTTGAAGTTGATCAAGTGCTGTCGCATGGTAAAAGTGCCCGGGATGCGGTGATTGACTTATTAGGCCGCGATCAAAAAGCAGAAGGTTTATAGCGCTAATCGTCCCAGAGCAGCGCCTTATAAGCTGATGCGCTGATGCGCTGAATACGCCAGGCGATGCGCAGTTTGCTGATTTTTAATGGCAATCTCCATCGACTAGACGACAACGCCAGACTACACATCAAGTCTAAACCTCACTTCTAGACCTCACTTCTTAACTTGTAGATTAGTCCTTAAGAAAAATACTCAAATCATGTTTAATATTGCACTCTATGAACCGAATATTCCGCAAAACACCGGCAATATTATTCGGCTTACGGCCAATAACGGTTGTCATCTGCATTTAATCGAGCCGCTAGGTTTTGATCTGACGGATAAGAATTTGCGGCGCTCGGGTCTGGATTATTTTGATCTGGCCAATGTGACGGTGCATAAAAATTATGCGGATTTTTTAAAGGCTGTTGATGGCCACAGGATACTGGCGATCACTACCAAGGGAACCGCCTCCTACAAGCACATGCAATACATTGCTGGCGATGTACTTCTGTTTGGATCGGAAACAGCCGGACTGCCGCCGCAGCTGCAAGCCACAATTCCGTTGCCGCAGCAGTTGAGAATTCCAATGCAGGCCAATAATCGCAGTATGAATCTTTCCAATACTGTAGCTATTGTCAGCTACGAGGCATGGAGTCAATTTGGTTTTATGGGCGGAGACTAAGCCCGAATTCAGGTTTATTCATGACGCATGCGCAGAAAAACAGCCGCTAAAAGCGGCTGTTTTTTTAATACTTGATCAGCTAAGTGCAGGCTAAATAGACGGCTTGCCTGCGCTAGCCTTGATATTTTTTCTATTGATAAGCGCTTCTTTTAAACTGCCACTTTTAAAGCCTATCGATGCACTTTGGTAGTAGGCAATGGCTTCATTGACCAATGTGGGATCAGGCTTGATCGACTCGGCTTCAAAGGTTAACGGGTCAATTTGAAACGCTTCTATTTTTCTTTTGGGTAGCAGTACGATCAGCTGATCGTCTTTGTAATAGCCTAGCGATTGATAATTGCTGATAAAAGCTCTGGGCTTTTCCGTACTGGCTTTGAATACGTTTTTCCCAAAAAAGTGCTGTGAGCCGTCAACGCCTAAGACATCAAGTAAGGTGGGCGGCACATCAATTTGCGACACAATCTGTTTAAAATGCCCGGGCTTGATGATAGCCGGCGCATAGAAAATCATCGGAATGTGATATTTGGCGACAGGCAGCTTGGTTTTTCCGGCGACAGCGGCGCAGTGGTCGGCAATAATCACAAATAAAGTGTCTTTAAACCATGGTTTTGAGCGCGCCTGCTCGATAAATTGACCAATGGCGTAATCGGTATATTTGACGGCACCTTCACGATTACCCTGCGGCAGATCAATCCGATTTTGCGGAAAAGTATAGGGCCGGTGATTGCTCGTGGTCATGACCTGCACAAAAAATGGATTGCCGGTTTGTGCATTTTCATCGAGCACTTTCAGCGTGTTGTCGAATAAACTTTCATCGGCCACGCCCCAAACGTTTTCCATGACGATGCTTTTTTCATCGAAATCGGTGCGGTCGATGACCTTGTAGTCATTGGATTTAAAAAAGGCATTCATGTTGTCAAAGTAGCCGTAACCACCATAAACAAAATCAGTCACAAAGCCTTGCGCTTCAAGATATTCGCCGATGGTGCTCAGATGTTCATTGTGCGGCCTTCTGACAATGGCTTGTCCAGGAATTGGCGGTGTACCTAAGGACAGCGCTTCGAGGCCGCGCACGGTACGCGTGCCGGTGGCAAATACTTTATCAAACACCAAACCCTGTTCGGCAATTGCATCTAGCTTCGGCGTTAGGTTTTCTTTGTTGCCATAACTACCCAGATACTCAGCTGACAGGCTTTCTACGGTAATCAGCACTACATTTTTAGGACGTTTAATAAACGGTGAGGTTTGCTGATCCAATACAAAAGCATGATTGTTCTGATCTTTGTGCTGGAGCTCACTCAGGATTTTTGCGGCGTCATTGGCCGGGATGGTTGTATAAAAACGCTCATAATCCAGATCGTTTCTGCGCATTGCTGACGCAAAGCTAAATAGCCCGTTCATCGATAGCTCTTGCGCGTAGACATTAGTGGAATATTGCGCCGCCTGATCAATATTGATGGTGAATGCGCTCAAAAAAGGCAGCGCTAACGCGATTGGAATCAGCTTCAGCCGCTTGCTCCGGGTTAATGGCGTCGACTTTAATTGCAGGTAGCGGCTGCTCACAACAGTAATCAGCGCGCTGACTAAACCAATAGCAGCCAAGATCAAACCGATAGGATAGGACTCGCGAATATTGCCGATGACTTCCTTGGTGTAAATTAAATAATCAACGGCAATGAAATTAAAACGCGTGGTAAATTCCTGCCAGAAAAAGTACTCGGATACCAGGCCAAAAATAATGGCGCTGGTAATCGCAAAGATTAAAAACCACTTCAATATATTTGCGCTGCGACTGGATTTGAAGCGGTTCGTCAGTAGCGCTGAAATAAGTAGAATCGGGGCGACTAAATAGGCCAGTGTCGCCAAGTCAAACCAAGTACCAATCAGAAAAATTTTCAAAGATTCATAGGGGCTGAGGCCAGCAGGCGTTAGGCTAAGCCATAAAAAACTTCTCAATAGTAACCAACCACTAAGCATAATCACTGAGACTAATGCTGTAAAAGCAATGCCGGTTTTGCTGCTTGTAGTGTTGAGGGCTGACATTTTGAGGGCTGTAATTTCAGGTGCAGTAGTTTTTTTGTTGGTGTTGATGACGGCTGGTGTGCTCATGAAGGCAGGTGCTCTTTAAATATGAAGGATTTAGACATAACTTACTAATGTGTTTTGCCTATCTATTTGCAAACTCTATGTTGCAAAGTCTATGTTTCAAACTCTATGTTGCAAACTCCATGCCATGGGCCCATGCAGATTGTTAATTCATATTAATAGGCTATTAAAGCTATTATTTTCAATGAGTTAAAGTGACCTTAGGATTAATTTCGCGCAGCCTGAATTTTATTTTTGCATAAGGAAAAATCTGGGACGCGCAAAAATTGCATGGATGCATGGATGTATGCTGCAGAAATTGCGGCAATGTAGGATACCGCTATAAAAGTACAGAGGCGCAATTGATTGCGCTGGTTGTTGCATCGCGCTTAGCTAGATGGCTGCTACGAAGTATTAGCAGTCAGTGCAAGTTGACTGTGTTGTCCGAGCAGGTGCGGGCTAGCAATAAAACGGCTGCGGCGTGTTTAATGTATAGCGTAGTGCGACAGCTTGTACCACAGTGAGCGCTCACTAATTTCTAAAATTTTCGCGGCTTTACTTTTATTGCCGTCTGTTTTGGCTAAAGCTTTGATAATCATCGATTTTTCGAGTGCAGCGGTGGCTTGCGGGATGGATAAGGTTTCTGTGCTATGGCTATCCGTTTTTAATGTAATGGCTAGTGCGGGTTGCTGGATGTCGTAGGGCAGATCATTGTATTGTATGTTTTTGTCAACACAGACGATGCTGGCGCGCTCGATCACGTTTTCGAGTTCACGCACATTGCCCGGCCAAGCATAGGCCTGTAATGCTTTTATAGCTTCAGCATCAATCTGGCAGCCGCGTTTTTTTAGAAAATGGTGACATAATTCCGGGATGTCTTCAACCCGATTTCTTAGCGGTGGTAAATCGATACGGAACACATTTAAGCGGTAAAACAGGTCCTCTCTTAACAGGCCATCTTTAATGGCTTGCTGCGGGTCGCGGTTGGTCGCCGCGATGACGCGAATATCGACTGCAATCGGCCGATTTCCACCGAGCTTTTCAATCACATTTTCCTGCAAAGCGCGCAGTAATTTAGCTTGCAGGCTGATCGGCATTTCCGTGATTTCATCAAGAAATAAGGTACCTTCATCTGCCAGTTCAAACTTGCCGATTCTGTCCTTGATGGCGCCGGTAAAGGCGCCTTTTTCATGACCGAACAATTCTGACTCGAGCATCTCATGCGGAATGGCCGCACAGTTTACGGCGACAAACAAGCCTTGCTTGCGATTGGAGCTCGCATGGATGGCTTTTGCGACCACTTCCTTGCCGGTGCCGGTTTCGCCGGCAATGAGCACGGTGACTTTTTCGCCGGCGATCTGCTTGATGGTTTGACTCACCTGCTGTATGGCGGCGGAGTTGCCTAACAGGGTTTTGTCGCCTGCAGTTTCTGCGCGCAGGTAGTGGTTTTCTTCTTTGAGCCGTGTCAACGACAGCGCCCGTGTAATGGCCATTTCCAGCGTTTCGAGGTCGAACGGCCTTAAAATATAGTCAGAAGCACCGAGCTTCATGGCTTGAACGGCAGTATCAATTTCACCCTGCGCGGTCACGATAATCACCGGGATGTCGAGTTCGAGTTCACGCATGCTCGTCAGCAGGCCGATGCCATCCATCGCGGGCATATGTAAATCGCTGACGACGATATCCGCGCCCTGGTTTTTAAGAATCTCCAGTGCTTCGAGGCCGTTGGCGGCGACGAGTGCCTGATAGCCGGCCTGGCGCAAGGTAATTTCAAGCAGGCGGCGCATATGCGGCTCGTCGTCTACGGCAAGTACACGTTTTCTAGGATTCATGGCTTAATTTTTCTTTAGGAATTTTAATGCTAAATAAGGCGCCGCCAAGCTGGCTGCTGCTGGCAGTAATGCTGCCGTGATGCGCCACGATAATCTGCCTGACCACGGCCAGGCCCAAGCCGATGCCGCCTTGGCGTTTGCTGAAAAACGGGTCAAAAACTCTTTCATAAAACTCAGGCGCTATCCCCGGACCATCATCGGCGATGTCTATGCACGCGTTTTTGCTATCAGCATAAATATTCATTTTAATATGCACATTCGCTTTAGCCACCTGCATCGCGTTCAATAGTAAATTTAGCAAGACCTGCGTGATTTGATCAGCATCACAGGCGGCAAACACCGAGGTTTCGCCGATGATACTAATCGATGACTTGGTATTCTGTATTTGCGTGGAGAGCATAGCGACCGTTTTTTTAGCCAGTAGCACCAAGTCCGTAGGACTGATTTCTTGTGGCCGCACACGACCGGCATCGAGCAAGGTGTTAATCAGCTTATTCATGCGCTCAGTTTCAGACAGGATGAAACTGCAGACTTCCAATCCCTCCGCACTTAAGCCTTGCTCACGCATCAGAATTTGTGCGGAGGAACGCAAGATGCCGAGCGGCGTGCGCACTTCATGCGACATGGCTGCGGCAAGTTCGCCGACTACAGCCAGTTTGGCGGCACGGGTTAAATCATCCTGTGATTTTTTTAAGTCGGCGATCATTTTCTCAAACGCTGCCGACAATTCCTGTAATTCTTTAGGGCCGCTAGTGGGTACCTTTGCTGATAAAGGAAATGTTTTAAAGCTGGCGGTGAATTCGGATAGTTTGCGTATCGGTTGCGCAATATTGTTCGCGACCAACAGCGCTGCCGCACTGGCAATGGCGGCGACAATTAACAGGAATAATAAGAATATCGAACCGAGCTCTCGGATCGGTGAAAACGCAATGGATTTAGGCTGGCTCATCGCCAAATGCCATGCAAGCGCGGCGGAGCCCTCATAGCCGCGCGATGGCGCGCTTGCCGTAATTGCATCGGCGCTAGCATAGATCTCCCAATGCGAGGTTTCAGCGAGCAGCTTGTTGCGGGCATCAAATAAGGCAGCTGAGCGTCCGTCGCCGGTGGCGTCTTCCATAATGCGCAATACTTTATTCCAGTCAAAAACGGCATAAAGATATCCCGAGACTTCGCCGGTGACGGGGTCGACAATTTTGTCACTAAATATATATTGCTGGTTGTGCGTGACGTTAGCTGCAGACTGCGTGGCAACGAACTTCTGACCAATGAGATCGGCTTCAGTGGAAGCGACGATCTGCTGCTTCAGGTTGACGGCATGTATGGCATGATAAATGCCGCGGTAGGAAGTTTTAAGCTCAAATAAAAAACGCGATAGTCGTTTGTCGATATCCCCCAGACGCAGCTCTTGCATTACATCAAGCTTGCTCCACGAGTCTATGTTTTTGGCACGTTCGAACATCATGCGGTCGATTTCAGCCATGGTCGCTTGCGATTTAAACTGTATATCCTGACTGATTTCGGCTTCTAGCGTTTTCTTTGATTCGATAAATGCCATTGCCGTCAAGACGGAAACGGGCACGATGCTCGCTACCACGAATGCAATCGGCAGTATGTATTTGATCGATATATTTTGAAAAAGCATGGGGGAGTCGCGTGTGGGGAATTTAAATCAATTAATTTGCATCATGTATAATCGCATCGATATTAAACCCCTGTCCATAGTCTGGTGATTACCGTGTATTCCACACTCCATAAGCTCCTCGGCAGTTTACTCGTTACGCTATTGGCGTGCAACCAAGCCTTTGCCGATGACATTTACGCGGCACCGGCTATTGATGTTGGCGGTTATGCCACGGCGCGCGCCAATCAAAATCGGCATGGCAAGGCCGCGGCGGGTATTGACGAAATCAGCCTGATATTACAGTGGGATAATCAGCAGCGCTTGCGTGCATTTGCCGAAATAGAATTGGAAAAACCGCTGCAATGGCGTGAAGGCCAGCAGCATCAATCGAATGATGCGCAGCTCGATCTTGAGCGCTTGTATCTGGATTACAGCTTTAGCGATCAATTGAAATTACGTGGTGGTCGTTTTTTGACGCCAATCGGCCGCTGGAATCAGTTGCATGCCTCACCGCTGGTGTGGACAACGAGCCGTCCGCTGGCGACCACGGAGCTGTTCCCACTGGCAATGAATGGCATGATGGCGCAAGGCACTTCGCCGATGGGTGAAGGCGCGCTCGAGTATTCGCTATTTGCCGAGGCGCTAAAAGATCAGCGCGACGATTTGTATGAACTGAAGTTTAGCAATACGCGCGGCGCCAGATTGCAATATTCGGCAGCGGTTAATCTCGGCATTACAGTCATGGCGTTTGATGAAAAAGAGCTGCTTGATCGCGAGCATCGCCTGCTCAGCCTGGATTTCTTTAAATCCTATCAGGGCTGGGAAGTGAGTGGTGAGGCCTTCTTCAGGAAAACCAATAACACCGATCAACATAGCGGCGGTGCTTATCTGCAGCTGGTAGCGCCATTAGGCCAGCAGTGGTTTGCGGTGGGACGGGTAGAGCGCCTTGACGCTTTAGATCTGCCGTCAAGAGAACGTGCGGTGCTTGGTCTGGCCTGGCGCTATAAGAAAAACCAGGTGTTCAAGATTGAATATGCCACTGGTGAAGAACTGAGTCCGAAAGCGCCTAATGGCATCATCACCTCACTAGCGATCTTGTTCTAATGCGCAGCCTACTTATCCTCTGTTTGGCGCTGTGCTATATACCTCAGGTAGCTTCGGCAGAGCAGGCTTTGGCGGTAGTCGTTGCCAATAATTTTCCGGAAAAAAGCATTTCCGGCCGCGATCTGCAGCTGATTTACAAGCGCAAGCTCATGTTCTGGAAGAGCGGTGCGCGTATCCACCCCGTGAATCTAGCGGCAGATGAAGCGGCGCGTAAACAGTTTTCGCTAGCGGTATTAAAGAGCTTGCCTGAGGAGCAGGCATCCTATTGGAATGACATGTATTACCATGGCATTTTCCCGCCACATGTGATGGCTTCGCCGGAAGCGGTACTGCGCTTTGTCGCCGATACCAAAGGCGCGATAGGCTATGTGCAAGCTTGCGCCATTGATGCCCGCGTTGATGTCATTTTGTGGATTGATGCCGGCGCTAACATTAGCGCGAGCAAACCTAAGCTTAACTGCCCCTGAACTTAAAGCGCTGAACTTAAAGCGCTGAACTTAAAGCGCTGAACTTAACTGTCCTAGAGTTAATTGCTTTAAAACACTAAACTGACCGCTGATTCCTTAAATCACGTAGCAGCTTCGCTGCCAGCAGACCTGCCTGCAAAAATTGCAGCCATTTGCAAAAATTGCATGAAAACTGTGGCAGTCTGCTAAGACTGCCATCTATGCCCCGTACTTTATATTTATCTATAAGCTATTGATTAAAATCAACTATTAATTTTAATGGCAGTTTATTAAAACTTGGCACAAGGCTTGCAATTAATTTTACATTGCTTGTGTAAAAGGATTGTTATGCCGCTGCCATTATTAAACTTAAACTTAGACCAGGACTTATCTGCAAAGCTTGCCAGCGCTGCGCCTTTTTTGCCGAGCTTGTTAAGCGTAAGTAATGCGGAAGTCACCGCGCTATCGACCGCCTTGGTCGATATGACCGACGCTAAAGCGCTAGAGGTTAAACAGTTTATTCAAACGGTGTTTCACCAAGCGCATGGCGCCCATATCAAGCAGTTTATGCCCAGCGCCTTATGTCTGAGTGATAGCCAGCAAAACCTGCTTGCAGTTGCTGGTTTGCGCCATGCCAAAAATACGCCGTTGTTTTTAGAGCGTTATTTTGAGCAGCCGGTAGAGCAGATCATTGCCCGTCATTTTGGGCAAAAGATACACCGCGACCAAATTTTTGAAATTGGCAATCTTGCGGTAGCCAGACCCTTTTACACGCGGGTGCTAATGTCGGCGCTTAGTGCCTATTTGCACAGCACCGATGCCGAATGGATCGTTTTTAGCGCCTTGCCTGTGGTTAGAAATGCCGTTGCTAAAATGGATCATCCGATGTATGTGTTGGCCGACGCCACTATCGAGCAGATTGCACCGCAAGACCGCGCTGATTGGGGCAGTTATTACACCCATCAGCCGCAAGTAATTGCGCTGCGTATCCATGCCAAAGCATCGGCGCAGCACGCATGAATGCAGTGCTAGCTGCGATAAGATCGCACGCCGCACAGCAGCCGGCGCAACTGGCCTTAATCGGCGAGGATATAGAAGTTAGTTATGGCGCGTTGCAGCAACAGCTCACTGACCTCATGCTGTTGCCGGCATTAAAGCAGGCTAAGGTGGTTGGCCTGGCACTTGATAACTGCCCGGCCTGGGCCATATTTGATTTAGCGCTGCTCGCTGCAACGACGCCGGTTGTGCCCTTGCCGCTGTTCTTTTCTAAAACGCAGATGATCCATGCCATGCAGGATGCCGCGGTTGATCTGGTGATTACCGATCAGTCGGCGCTATATCTCGAGCTGTTTGCTGCAGCCGGCATGCCGGTTTTAGCCGAACAGGTGATTGCTGTCTGTGGCCGCGAGTTTAGTCTGTTTAGTCTGCAGGTACTGAAAGCCAGTGCCTTGCCGCCAGCGACGCTGAAAGTGACCTATACCTCCGGCACCACCGGCACGCCTAAAGGTGTTTGTTTAAGCGCTGCCGCAATTAATGCAGTCGCACAGTCCTTGCTGCTGGCAACAGCCGCTAGCAGCCAGGAGCGGCATTTGAGTTTATTGCCGTTATCGACCTTGTTGGAAAATATTGCTGGTTTATATGTACCACTGTTAGCCGGGGCGAGCTGTATTCTGCCGTCTATGCGCACCACCGGTTTGCTTGGTGCCTCGGGTTTAGATGCCAATAAAATGCTGGCTACATTGCAGCATTATCAGGCAACTTCAACTATTTTTACCCCGGAAATATTACTGGGTTTAGTCACGGTGCTAGAGCATTCAAAACCAATAGAGCAGTCAATACTGATAGCTCAGTCACAACTGATAGCACAGTCACAACTGGCAGCACAATCGGCTTTGCGCTTGCCGAATTTACGTTTTGTCGCCGTTGGCGGCGCCTCGGTTTCGCCTACTATTTTAGCGCGCGCCGCACAGCTCGGCCTGCCGGTATTTGAAGGCTATGGTTTATCGGAGTGTGCTTCGGTGGTAGCGGTGAATACTAGTCATGATCACAAAATCGGCAGTGTCGGCAAGCCCTTGCCGCATGTGCAACTTAAGTTTGCTGCTGACGGTGAAGTTATCGTTGTCGGCCAGTCGCTGCTAGGCTATGCCGGCATGATAGCGGCTGCGGCCATAGAAGAGTGGGCAACGGGAGATATCGGCTATTTAGACGCGGATGGTTTTTTACATATTACTGGCCGCAAAAAAAATATTTTCATCACTTCCTATGGGCGCAATGTCGCCCCGGAATGGGTGGAGCGCGAGCTTACTGCGCACAGTGCGATTGCGCAGGCAGCGGTTTTTGGCGAAGCGCAACCGTTCAATGTAGCCGTGATTGTTAGCCGCGGAGCCGCGACAGTAGATAGGCTCGCCCAAGCGATAGTGAGCACCAATGCGCAATTACCCGACTACGCAAGAGTGAGCCGCTGGCTGATCGCGAGCGAGCCATTTTCGCCACAGAATGGTTTGGCCACGAGCAATGGCCGCTTAAAGCGTAATGAAATCTATCAGCGTTATCAAACGCAAATACAGGCATTTTATAAGGAAACTAGCGATGTCGTTTTATGAAAATTTACTAGCCGCTACCACGCACGAAAGAAATAACTTGCTGGCGGTACCCCTCATGCAGCTGGCGGCCTCCGGCCAAATTAATCGCGCCGCCTATGTCGGTTTTTTGACCGAGGCTTATCATCATGTAAAGCATACCGTGCCGTTGCTGATGAATTGTGGCGCACGCCTGCCCGAACGCTATGAGTGGCTGCGTGCGGCGCTGGGGGAATACATAGAAGAGGAAATGGGTCATCAGGAATGGATCCTGGATGATATCAAAGCCTGCGGCGCTGATGGCGAAGCGGTGCGACATGGTCGGGCGCAGATGCCGGCCGAGCTAATGGTGGCTTACGCCTACGATATGATCAATAGAGTTAACCCAATCGGTTTTTTCGGCATGGTGATCGTGCTTGAAGGCACCAGTGTGCAAGTGGCTTCTGCCGCGGCGGATGCGATACGTTCGAGTTTAGGCTTGGAAAAAAATGCAGTCACTTATTTAAGCTCGCACGGCGCATTGGATGTTGGCCATACTGATTTTTATGCGAATCTGATGAATCGTGTCGACGACCCGATTGATCAGGCGATGATTATTCATAGCGCTAAAGTATTTTACCAATTGTATGGCGATATTTTTCGCGAGCTTGGCCAGCGTTTTTTCCCTGAGGTGGCTTAAATGCAGTTGCAATCACAACGTATTTTACTGACCGGCGCCGCCGGTGGCATCGGCCGCGAACTGGCTAAGTTGTTAGCGCATAAAGGCGCGCGTATGGTTTTGCTCGATCGTGATGCTGCCGGTTTAACTAAGCTGGTAGACGAGATCAATGCTGCCGGTGCAAGCGATGTTCAGCTGCTAGCACTTGATTTGTCTGATCCGGCGCAGATAACGCTAGCCATTAAGCAAGCCAGCGCGATGCTCGGTGGCGTCGATATGCTGATTAATAACGCTGGCCTACTCGATTTCGTCGCGTATAGCACGCAGTCGGCGGCGCGTATTGCACTGACCTTGCAGGTGAATACACTGGCACCGATGCTATTGACGCACGCACTGTTGCCGCAGTTAATAGCTCAGGACAAAGGCACAATAGTGAACATAGGTTCTACTTTCGGTACGATCGGTTTTCCGCACTACGCCACCTACAGCGCAAGTAAATTTGCGCTGCGCGGCTTTTCTGAAGCGCTGCGCCGTGAATTAGCTAACACCGCTATTGGCGTTACTTATATCGCGCCGCGCGCTACCAGCACCGCCATTAACAGTAGTGCCAGCGTCAGTATGATGATGGCGCAAGGCACCAAGATCGATAGCGCTGCATTCGTTGCGCAAAAGATTGTGCAGGCGATAGCGTTGCAGAAAAAAGAGGCATACATTGGCCAGCCGGAAGGTTTTTTTGCGAGACTAAATGCAGTTTTACCTAGATTGGTGGATCTTGCCTTAAAAAAGCAAACCATCGCCGCTGAAAATTATTTGTAAAAATTTATTTGTTATTAGATGTCATTATCAGGAGTGAAATATATGAAAAAATTATGGTTACTAGCGGCGATATGCTTGATGCCGCTGTCCGTTTTTGCTGCAGATTCAGCTGGTTTAGACCCGGCGCTAGTGCAGTTGCAACACGACTGGGTGACAGCCAACTACCATACGCCGAAAAGCGCGGCAGAAATTGCGTTTAAAACGCTGACAGACAAAGCGGCAGAAATTACGGCAAAAAGCACCAATAAAGCCGACGCCTTGATCTGGCAAGCGATTGTCTTATCCGGTTATGCTAAAGCGGCAGGCGGTTTGACTGCATTGAAGTCGGTCGCTAAAAGTAAAGAGCTACTACTTGAATCGATCAAACTTGATCCGCTCGCATTAAATGGCTCAGCGTATACGTCTTTAGGTTCGCTGTATTATAAAGTGCCGATGTGGCCGATCAGTTTTGGTAATAAGGAAAAAGCGCGCGAATATCTGGAAAAAGCGCTGACGATTAATCCTAACGGCATTGATCCCAATTATTTTTACGCCGATTATCTGTACGAACGCGGTCAGTATGCCGATGCGGTTAAATACTTCGAAAAAGCGTTGCAGGCGCCAGCACGGCCCGGTCGTGAAGACGCCGATCAAGCTCGCAAAAAAGAGATTAACGAGGGTTTAGCTAACACTAAAAACAAATTAAACTAAGCGCTATTACTAGTTTGTATAGTCTAGTCTAGCCTAGGCGACAGTCAGATCATATGACCGTCGTTTAGGCTTTTTTATGGGCGATGCTATGCCGCAGCGAATATGCAGGCTAATATTCTGCGAATCGTTAAAGGCGCCACTCTATCGCAAGTGTTTAGTTCAGGATTTAGCTAGGAGATTTAGCTAGGAGATTTAGCTAGACGGTTTAGCTAAAGTTCTGGCGATCACCCAGCATTCCACGCGCGCCGCGCCGGCCTGCTTGAGTATTTTTGCGAGCTCATTCAGGCTAGCTGCGGTGGTCATGACATCATCCACTAGGGCAATATTAAGCCCAGCCAGATCCGCCGCACAACTAAATACGCCGCGTACATTTTTAATGCGCTCCTTAAACGCGAGGCCCGCCTGTGGTGGTGTGGGCTTGACCCGCTGGCAGCTTTGATAATCGAGTGGAATCTGCATGTTGTGACTGATGATACGTGCAATTTCCAGCGCCTGATTGAAGCCGCGTTGCTGTAGACGGCTGGAATGCATCGGCATCGGTATGATCAAATCAATTTGACTGTGGCCTGTGCCGAGTTTGTGCTGCAGTAAGCTGGCGAAGCTGCGTGCCAGTTGTAGCATATCGTTATATTTGTAATGCTGCAGCAAGCGGTCAACCGGAAAATGGTAGCGAAACAGCGCCAGCGTCGCGTCAAAATAAGGCGGCGTATTTAAGCAGCGGCCGCAAGTCAGGCCATTGGTCGGCAGGGCGCATTGCGGGCATTGCGACGCGTTATGCCAGGGCAGTTCGGCCAGGCAGTCCGCGCATAAGCCGAGCTCGGCGCCATCGTGGCTGGCGCAGAGCAGGCAGTACTTCGCCAGCACGGGCTTAGCCAGTAATTGCTGGGCTAATAATAGCAGCCTCGCCAGTAGTCGCCGGACGCTTAACTGCTTAAATTTTAATCTGATGTTCAACATTTGCGCCATGTTTCATTGACAAGGTATAATTCGTTACTAAATATAGTCGATATACAGTCATATTCGCTCATCCAAAGGAACTGCAAATGCTTGAATCTGCAACAAAATCTTCAGCCGTGGCGGCAGAATCTGTCATCAACACCAGTCAGATTAAATCCAATCTGCCGCAGGCGCGCGCAGAAAAAGCAGCCGAGTCACTGGCAACTACGTCTGCAAATCGTTGGAGCGTTGCTGATATTGTCGCATTATTTGAACTACCGTTCAGCGATTTAATGTATCAGGCGCAAACGGTACATCGCGCCAATTTTGATCCGAATGCGGTGCAGGTGAGCACCTTGTTGTCGATTAAAACCGGCGGCTGTTCCGAAGACTGCGGTTATTGCCCGCAAGCGGCGCGCTACCATACCGAAGTTGAAAGCGAACCGCTGATGAAGCTGGAAGATGTGATTGCCGCCGCGCAGGAAGCCAAAGATAATGGCGCCAGCCGCTTTTGTATGGGTGCCGCCTGGCGTGGCCCCAAGCAGCGTGACTTAGAGCCTGTACTCAAAATGATTGCTGAAGTGAAAGCCATGGGTTTGGAAACCTGCGCTACCTTGGGCATGCTCAAAGATGGTCAGGCCGAGCAATTAAAAGATGCGGGTTTAGATTATTACAACCATAACCTGGATACGGCGCCAGAATTTTACGGCGATGTCATTACTACCCGTACCTACCAGGATCGATTGGACACACTGGACCGCGTGCGCGATGCCGATATCAATGTCTGCGCCGGTGGCATTATCGGTATGGGCGAGTCGCGCAACCAGCGTGCCGGATTATTAGCACAGCTCGCCAATATGGAGCGGCCACCGGAAAGTGTGCCGATTAACCTGTTGACGCAAGTTGAAGGCACGCCATTACACGGCACGGCCGAGCTCGACATGATGGAATTTGTACGCACCATTGCCGCCGCACGCATCACCATGCCGGCAAGCTATGTGCGATTATCTGCCGGTCGGCAGAGCATGCATGAGGGCATACAGACTTTATGTTTTCTTGCGGGCGCTAATAGTATTTTTTACGGCGAAAAACTGCTTACTACTGCTAATCCTGAAGCCGCAACCGATAAAAACCTGTTTGCCAAACTAGGTATTAATCAAGCAATTAACAATCAAGTCAGTACTGATCACGCATAACACATGCTGAAATCGCTACAGCTAGCCCTGGATCAGCGCGCGGCCGAGGGGCTGCTGCGCCAGCGCCGTTTGCTCGACTCGCCGCAGGCGGAGCATATTGTCGTCAATGGACAGCGCTTTTTATCGTTCTGCAGTAATGATTACCTGGGTCTGGCCAATCACCCGCAATTGATTGCGGCAATGCAAACTGCGGCGCAGGCATCAGGCGTTGGTAGTGGTGCTTCCAACCTGGTTAGCGGACATCATCGCTATCACGACCAGCTCGAGAAAGAACTCGCTGAATTTGTCGGCTTGCCCGCAGCTTTATTGTTTTCTAACGGCTATATGGCCAATATCGGCGTCATCAGCGCGCTAATGGGGCGTAACGATGCGGTGTTTGGCGATAAGCTCAATCACGCCTGTTTGAATGAGGGTGCATTGCTGTCACGCGCCGAATTCCAGCGTTTTGCACATAATGATGTTGCTGCACTAAAGCTGCTGCTCCGCGCCAGCAACGCTAAACATAAGCTAATTGCGGTGGATGCAGTGTTTAGTATGGATGGCGATATTGCACCACTTGCTGACTATCTATCGCTGTGTGAACAATATGACGCCTATCTCTATATCGACGACGCCCATGGTTTTGGCGTGCTCGGCGCGCACGGTGAAGGCACGTTAAATCAGTTGCAACTCAAGTCGCCGCGCATCATCATGATGGCGACTTTAGGTAAAGCCGCCGGTGTTGCTGGTGCTTTTGTTGCCGGCGAGCAGGTGGTGATCGATTACCTGATACAAAAAGCCAGCACCTATGTTTACTCGACACCGGCACCACCGGCGTTATCGGCAACACTATCGGCCGCGGTAGCTATAATCGCAGGCGCTGACGATTTACGCGCACATTTGCGGCACTTAGTCGCGTACTTACAAGCCAATCTGCACAGCAAAAAATGGCAACTGCTAGCGTCAGAGACGCCGGTACAGGCTTTGATTGTTGGTGGCAACTATGAGGCGCTGGCGCTTAGTGAGTACTTGCAAACCTGTGGCATACTGGTGCCAGCAATACGGCCGCCGACGGTGCCGGCAGGCAGTTCACGCTTACGCATATCACTGTCAGCCACACATAGCCTCGATGATATGCAAACTTTGATTACAGCATTGCACCAGGCGGAAACTATTTTATGAATCTGATTGCGGCCAATATCCATATCGAGTCCATCGGTGATGGACCTAACCTGATCCTGCTGCACGGCTGGGGCATGCATAGCGCGGTATGGCAGCCCTTGATCAAAAAACTGAGTAAATCCTTTAAGTTGCATTTGGTGGATTTGCCGGGTATGGGTTTTAGTCGGCCGATTGAACCGTATCACCTGCATGCCGTCACTGAAAAAATTAGCGAAATGCTACCGCCAAATGCTGATGTGGTCGGCTGGTCTTTGGGCGGTCAGGTGGCGATGCGCTTGGCGCTAGACCATGCACATATCGTGCGCCGCTTGGTATTGGTTGGCGCAACGCCGTGTTTTGTGAATAAAGCCGACTGGGATCTCGGCATGGCCGCAGAAATTTTCAGTGGCTTTGCCGGCAACGTCAATGCCGATTATCACAAGACCATGAGCCAGTTCTTAACGCTGCAGTGCATGGGTGCTGACGATGCCAGAGCAACCGTTAAGCTGTTACGCAAAAAATTTATTGAGCGGCCGGTGCCCTCTAGTCAGGTCTTGCAAAAAGCTTTAGATATTTTGCTCGACACCGATCTGCGTGCAGAGATATTCGCCATAAGAAAACCGACACTGCTGCTGCATGGTGATCGCGACACTTTAGCGCCAGTGCAGGCTGCACACTGGATGATGCAGCATTTGCCGCAGGGCTATTTGCGCGTTATCGCCGGCGCTAGCCATGCGCCGTTTTTATCAAACCCGGTGCAGTTTGTCGATGCGCTAATCCAATTTTTAGAACCAGAAAAGCAGTAACCATGGCCATTGATAGCTATCAGATTGACAAAGCGCGCGTGCGCGCGGCATTTAGCCGTGCTGCCCATACCTATGACGCCGCCGCGGTGCTACAAAAACAAGTGCGTAGCGAAATGCTCAGCCGCCTCGATTTAGTGAAAATAAAACCAGCGCTTATTCTCGATGCCGGTTGCGGTACCGGTGCGGCAAGTCATGCCTTGCAGCAGCGCTTTAAAAAAGCCAGGGTCGTGTCGCTTGATTTCGCCCATGCCATGCTGCAGAAAACGCGCAAGACCGGCGTGCTGCAGCGCTTAAAAACACTGTGTGGTCTGCCCGGGCAAAGCCTGATCTGCGCCGATATTGAAGCCTTGCCTTTAGCTAGCGCCAGCGTCGGTCTGGTCTGGTCTAACCTGGCGATACAATGGTGTAATGACCTCGATGCCGCTTTTGCCGAGTTTCACCGTGTACTGCAGCCCGAGGGTTTGCTGATGTTCAGCACTTTAGGGCCAGATACCTTACGTGAGCTGCGCATCGCCACCGCACAGGCACAGAGCGGCGCAGCGGTCACCAGCGTCAGCCGTTTTATCGACATGCATGATATCGGTGATGCCTTGGTGCGTGCCGGCTTCAGTGCGCCAGTGCTGGATGTAGAGCGCTTTACCTTGACCTACGACGATGTACTGGCGGTGATGCGCGATTTGAAAAATATAGGCGCCCACAATGCCACCGATGGCCGCGCCCGCGGTTTACATGGCCGCGGCTTTTTGCAGAAACTAGGCCTGAGCTATGAGCAGTTTCGTTCCGGCAGCAAAGCCGACGGCGGCAAATTGCCGGCGACCTTTGAGGTGGTCTATGGCCATGCCTGGCGCGCACCGGACAAGCCGCAGTTTGCCGATGGCGTGTCGCCAGTGATATTTAAACCGCGTAGCAAGTAGGCCGCTATGAGCCGCGCTTATTTCGTGATTGGCACCGATACCAATGTCGGTAAAACCTATGTTGCCGCAGGCCTGGTGCAGCATTTTGCTAGCCTGGGCTTTAAAACCGTGGGCATGAAGCCGGTGGCCTCAGGTTGTGAGCTCAGTGCGCATGGTTTATTGGCAGATGTGCTGGTCAATGCCGATGTCACGGCGCTGGTAAATGCCAGCAATATGCAGCTGCCATTAAATTGGATCAGTCCATACCGATTTTTACCAGCGATTGCGCCGCATATTGCGGCGGCAGAAGCTGGAGTCGAAATCAATATTGATCTAATAGCGCTAGCTTATGCACAGCTGGCAGCAGAAGCGGAGGTGGTGATCGTTGAAGGCGCTGGCGGTTTTTTTGTGCCACTGAATGCCGAGCAAACACTGGCGGATTTGGCGCAAAAACTCGATATTCCACTGATACTGGTCGTCGGCATGCGTCTGGGTTGTATTAACCATGCGCTATTGACGGTGGCAGCGATAGAAGCGCGCGGTCTGAAGTTTGCCGGCTGGATCGCCAATGCACTCGAACCCAATATGGAGATGTTTGCAGAAAATCTGAGCTGTTTGCAGCAGCGCATTGCAGCGCCGTGTTTAAGCGTAGTTCACTGGCAGGGTAGTGTCACGCTCTAAGCTTTTAACTATAGCTTTAAGGCGCCAGCTGCACACTCTCCACCACGACTTTATATAAGCGCAGCTGTTGTGGCGTGGCAAGGCGCACACCATTAACCACTACTTGCGCACGCTGTTTGCTGGCGATGCCAGCGATGAACATCGCTGGCGTTTGGCCTACGGCGCGGCCAGTGACCGCATCATATTGCACGACACGCAGCTGTATTCGACCCACTGCCAGCGCTGTCGGGTTTGCAACCACTGCATACAGATTGCCACTGCTATCGGTTTGCGCCGCTGTCTGCAAATATTTGCTTGGGTTTTGCGGTAAATCCAGTCGCACATATTCCGCGCTGGAACGCTTGCCGATTTCTGAGTTGGAATCTGCGGCCATGGCGTAATTTTTAAGTGCGCTGCTGACATCACCGCGCTCTTCAGCTATTTTGCCGAGTAAATAATGGCTGGGTGCGGTTGGCAGCAAGCTATTGCTTTTTGCCAGGTATTTTTCTGCTTCGGCTTTGCGTCCTAAATCAAACAGGGCAATACCGGCTTGCACATGCGGTTTAAAATAATCCGGCTGCATGCTGATGGCTTTATCGTAATAACTCAGTGCTGCCGCCGGCTTTTTCTGCGACAAGGCAATATCGCCGAGCAGTTCCTGAAAACGTGCTTCGCGTGGTTCACCAGCAATGGCTTCTTTTGCCAGCTTGCTGGCTTTTTCTATATTTTTTTCAGTGAGTGCTTTAACTGCGGCGTCATAGGCCTTGTAAGCGCCTTGTGTAGATTTCAGTTTGGCAACTTTTTGTGCATAGCTGTCCTTACCCCAATCACCGCCAGCGCCCAGGGCGAGCAGGGTTTCTTTGTTGGCATTAACGCGCTCTTGTGATGGCGGGTGACTGGCGAATAGGCCGTCAATAAAGCCACTGTTCTGGTCTTTACTCAGACGCACAAAGGTTTCCTGCAAGGTTACCGCCGAAGCCGGGTCGTAGCCGGATTGTTTCATATAGCGCATGCCATATAAATCCGCCTCGCTTTCAGCATCGCGGCCATATTTGCTGGTCGCCAGTTTCGCGCCCAGCTGTGCGCCGCCCACAATTAAATTGGCATAGTTATTATCTTGCGTAGCCAAACCGACCGCGACCATCGCGCCTTGCATGAGCATGCCGCGCTCCATGCCTTTAGCGCCGTGTCTGGCGGCAGCATGCACCATTTCATGGCCCATGACCGCTGCTAGTTCGGCCTCGCTATTGAGCTCATAAAGCAGGCCGCGATTGAATGCGATTTTGCCGCCGGGCATGGCCCAGGCATTAGGTACCGAGTCATTAATGATGGTGAATTCATAGGGCAATTTGCGGTCAGCCACCGCTGCCAGCTTATTACCTATGCTTTGTACATAGGCGGTGAGCTCTGGGTCCAAGGTGTAATCACCGCCTTGAGACTGCCGTGCTGGCGAGTAATTCTGCGTGCCAATGGAAATCTCCTGTGCCTCAGACACTATTTGAAACTCCCTTTTCTTGGTCACGGGATTGACGCCGCAGGCTACCGCGAACAAAGTAAGGCTGATCAATAATAAACTTAGTTTGTGTTTTAGCATGGCAGTCATTCACTCGGCATAAAGTTGGTGGGATGCTATATAGTCGATCACGCTATCGGGCATTAGATAGCGCACGCTATGTTTTTGTTGCAGCGCTGCGCGTATCGCGGTGGACGAAATATCCAGCGCTGTGACCGGCTGCATCGTCACAAAACCGGCGGCGCAGCTGTGTAAATCTGCCGCATTTTCAGTGTAATGATTGCATAACAAGGTTTCTAATTCCTGGGCCAGTCCACCGCCATCGAGGCTATTGGCAGCGCCGGGTCTATGCGCTAATGCGATATGGCAATGCTGGATAATTTCCTGCCAGCGCTGCCAGCGGTTGAACTGACTAAACGCATCGCTACCGAGCAATAGCACCAGACTCAGCTCCGTGCCGAGTTCGGCGCGCAGGCTGAGCAGGGTATCAATAGTATAGGAAGCGCCAGCGCGACCCAGCTCACGCTGATCCAGACGAAACAGCGCATTGCCGGCGATGCCTAAAGCGACCATCGCCGCACGATGTGCGGCGCTGACCTGCGGCCGTGCTTGCGCACTGGATTTATGCGGAGGCCTGGCTGCGGGAATAAAGCGTACTTGATTTAATTCTAAGGTTTCTGCCAGTTCTTGCGCCATACGCAAATGCCCAAAATGAATCGGGTCGAACGTGCCGCCAGACAAACCAATGATGGCACGCCCGCTGGTCGGTTGGGCATAATCTACAGTGTCTGCGGCTGGCATCTTAGTTAAACTCAACCCTCAGGCCTGGACTGGATCATGCGACATGGATTTAGGCATCAGGCGCGGACTTGACCATCACCCAACACGATGTACTTGAGTGAAGTTAGGCCTTCGAGTCCTACCGGACCGCGGGCATGCAGCTTATCGGTAGAAATGCCAATTTCCGCACCCAAACCATATTCAAAGCCATCGGCAAAACGTGTGGAGGCGTTCACCATCACACTGCTCGAATCGATCTCACGTAAAAAGCGCCTGGCCTTGGTGTAGTTTTCAGTGACGATGGCTTCGGTATGCTGTGATGAGTGCTGGTTGATATGGGTGATGGCTTCATCCAGATCAGTCACTACTTTGCAGGAGATAATTGCCGCCAGATATTCAGTATAGAAATCGTCGTTAGTCGCGGCCACGGCTTGCGGCACCAAGGCGCAGGTCTCGGCGCAACCACGGATTTCTATGCCGTGCGCACTCAGCATGGCGGCTATTTTTGGCAGCATATCGGCGGCGACAGCGCGCGCGATCAGTAGCGATTCGGTAGTATTACAGGTGCCCAGGCGCTGGGTTTTACTGTTTTCCACTATACGCAGCGCTTTATCAAAGTCAGCATCGCTATCAACGTAGACATGGCAGTTGCCATCAAGATGTTTAATCACCGGAATGCGCGCGTCGTTTGAGATGCGCTCAATCAAACTTTTGCCACCGCGCGGCACGATCACATCGACATAGGCTTTCATCGTGATGAGTTCACCCACCGCCGCCCGGTCGGTAGTTTCCACTACTTGCACCGCATTAGTCGGTAAGCCGGCCGCGGCCAGGCCTGCATGTACCAGTTTTGCCAACGCTTGATTGCAATTAATGGCTTCACTGCCACCGCGCAAAATTGCGGCGTTACCTGATTTAATGCATAGGCCGGCAGCATCAATGGTGACGTTGGGGCGGGCTTCGTAAATGATGCCAATCACGCCCAAAGGCACGCGCATTTTGCCTACCTGGATGCCGCTGGGTCTATATTTAAAATCACTCATTTCACCAATCGGATCGGCGAGGTTAGCGATCTGCGTCAGCCCTTCGACCATGGCATCGATCGATTTATCGGACAGGGTCAGCCGGTCGAGCATGGCGCTATCGAGACCGCTGGCGCGGGCTGCAGCTAAATCTTGCTGATTGGCAGCAAGTAAAGCGCTGCGCTCGCGCACAATGGCGTCGGCGATGGCGAGCAGGGCCGCATTTTTCTGGCGGGTATCAGCGCTCGCCATCTGGCGTGAGGCTTTACGCGCTTCCTGCCCCATATTCTGCATGTATTGTTGTATGTTCACAGCGTTGTTTGTCATTGAGTTAAGTGATGGCTGATTATACGCTTTTCTATTGCGGCTTTAACTAGCCAGCCTAGCGTGCACGCAGCTTGGCTAGGCCAAAGCATAATCTGGAAATCTCCAGCCAAGCGTCGCCCTGCATTACGCCCTTGGCTATTTTGTCGATATCGGCCAGTTTTTGCAGTGTCGCCTCTAGCTGCCGCAGACTCAGCCGCGCCAGCGCACGCTTCATCAGTGACTGTTTATCGCCATAGATACGCGCACTAGTCATGGCGTTGTTGATATTTTCGCCGCGCATCTCGGCCTGCTTGATGCGCAATAGCGGCCGTAATACCCATAACAGCGGATTCATCACCGCCAGCGCCTGTTCACCTTCATCTTGCAGGCCTTGCAAAATACGCACCGTACGCGCGCTGTCGCCGGCGAGCACGGCTTCACCGAGCTGAAAAGCGTCATAACGCGAAACATTGAGTACCGCGGCGCGTACGACCTCGTCGCTGAGCGCACCGGGCGCATAAAGCAGGCCCAGCTTTTGCACTTCCTGATTGGCGGCGAGCAAATTGCCTTCGACCTGATGTGCTAAAAATTCCAGCGTTTCAGCACTGCTATGCTGGCCCTGCACTGCCAGCCGATGCGCAATCCATTTCGGTAAATTGGCGGCATTAACTTCGTCGAGGCTGATACTGACCGCGTGTTTGTCGAGCGTACTAAACCAGGCGCTGTTTTTAGCTTCACGCTCAAGCGCCGGCAGAATAATGATGACACTGGTGTCGGTGAGCGCCTGATTAGCCAGCGCTTGTAAGGCCTTGCCACCTTCCACCCCGGGTTTGCCGGACGGAATGTTGATTTCGAGCAGGCGGCGGCTGGCAAACAGCGACATCGACTGACCGTAGATCTGAATCTGCTGCCAGTTGAAATTACGCTCAACGGTTAAACTGTTGCGCTCATCGAAGCCGTGCAGGCGAGCGGCAGCGCGCAGCGCATCCAGATTTTCGCGCTGTGCCAGCGGCTCATCACCCACCAAGACATAGAGCGGCTGTAAGCCTTGCTTGAGGTGAGACGCTAACTGTGCCTGGGTTAAACGCATGCGCTGCAGATACTATTGGGCGAGCCGGGTGCCAGGCTTGATCGCAGTCAAGCGGCGTATCAGTTCACGCACCGCGTCTTTACGCATGTCGGCATTCAACATGTTTTCTTCGTCGGCCTTACCAAGCAAGGCGCTGTCGTTATATGAAAAATCGCGCCGTGACTGCACGCTTTGCACCGGACTCCAAATCGGGCTCGCAGGATCACGGGTGCGGAAATTGATCTGGTAATGCAGCTCAAACTCGCGCACTACACCGGCACCACTTAAAGATAGAATCCGCTTTTCATAAGCTTCATTGACCACTTCCAGTAATAGCTCTGCAGTCTCAGCGTTTTCTACTAGTGTAACGCCATTGGTTTCCAGTGCTATCCTCAGGTCGCGCGTAATGGCGGTGGTATTACCCTGCATATAAAGCTTTTTGAAAGCAAGATCAGCCATGCCGCGCATCTGAAAACCGCAGGCGCCCAGCATGATGGTCAATGCCAGTAAACAGCTAAACTTGCGTAGCAAGGGCGTTAGATGATTATTTTGCATGGTTTATCCCACCACAACATTGATAAGTTTGTTCGGCACGACGATGACTTTACGCACACTGACACCGTCTTCAAGGTATTTTTGCAGGCAAGGCTGCTGCAATGCCATGCGTTCCAAATTTTCTTTCGTTTCGGTTTTGGCGACGATCATGCTGCCGCGCAGCTTGCCATTAACCTGCAGCATGTATTCGAGTTCATCCTGTACCATTGCCGACTGATCAGCAGTGGGCCAGGCGATGTCTAAAATATGGCTGTGCGGGCATAGTTCCGACCATAAGGCCTGACAGATATGTGGCACGATAGGTGACAGCAGCAGGGCTGCATTTTGCAATACTTCCTGCCGCACCTGGCGCGTGGTATGGTCGCTGCCTTCGATTTTAGCCAGAGCGTTCATCAGCTCCATGACCGATGAAATTGCGGTATTGAAACTATGGCGGCGGCCAAAGTCATCGCCCACTTTTTCTATGGTCAGATGCAACTGCAAGCGCATGGCTTTGAGTTCTGCTGACAGTTCGCCGCTGCTGTAGGCGCTAATCGTGCCTAGTGCTAGATGGTCATAGCAAGCTTTCCAGATACGGCGTAAAAAGCGGTTGGCACCTTCGACACCGCTGTCCGCCCACTCCAGGCTTTGCTCCGGCGGTGCGGCAAACATCATGAACAGACGCGCGGTATCGGCACCATAATTGTCAATCAGCGCTTGTGGGTCTACGGTATTGCCTTTAGATTTGCTCATTTTTGAGCCATCTTTGAGCACCATGCCCTGGGTGAGCAGCTTGGTGAACGGCTCGTCATTGTTGATTAAGCCGACATCGCGCATGAGTTTATTAAAAAAGCGTGCATAGAGTAGATGTAAGATCGCATGCTCAATGCCGCCGACGTACTGGTCTACCGGCAGCCAGTAATTGGCACGCGCGTCGACCATCGCCGTTTTGCAGTCAAAGCTGGCATAACGCGCAAAATACCATGACGATTCAAAAAAGGTATCCAAAGTGTCGGTTTCGCGCGTGGCATTGCCGCCGCAGCTCGGACAAGTAGTCTCATAAAAACCAGGATCTTTTTTAATCGGCGAGCCGACTCCGTCCATGACGACGTCGGTAGGCAGCACAACCGGCAACTGCTCTGCGGGCACGGTAACTTCGCCGCAGCTGGCGCAATGCACAATCGGAATCGGGCAGCCCCAATAGCGCTGACGAGAAATGCCCCAGTCGCGCAAACGGTACTGCGTGCGTTTCTGGCCTAGATGCTTTGTGCTTAAAGCGGCGGCAATGGCGGCTGTGGCTTGTTCAAAATCCATGCCATCAAATGCGGCTGAATTAAATAAAACGCCAGGCGCTGTCATCGGCAACGGGTCAGCGTCGCTGTGTTTAATCACGGCTTTAATGGCTAAGCCATATTTATTGGCAAACTCGAAGTCGCGCTCATCATGGGCAGGTACCGCCATCACTGCGCCTTCACCGTAGCTGGCGAGTACATAATTGGCCACCCACACCGGTAATGCTTCGCCATTAAGTGGATGCGTGACATAGAGGCCGGTTGCCATGCCTTTTTTCTCGGCAGTCGCCACATCGGCTTCAGCCACGCTGCCAAGCTTGCATTCAGCGATAAAAGCAGCGAGTTCTGGGTTATGTAGTGCCGCCTGTGTTGCCAGCGCATGCTCAGCCGCTACTGCCACATAGGTCGCCCCCATCAGGGTATCCGCACGGGTGGTGTATACCTTCAGATTGCCGGCCTGACCGACTAGCGGGAACTCGACTTCGCAGCCATAGCTTTTGCCAATCCAGTTGCGCTGCATGGTTTTGACCTGTTCCGGCCAGCCGTCGAGCGTGTCGAGATCAGTGAGCAGTTCTTCGGCATAGGAAGTGATCTTCATGAAGTACTGCGGAATATCGCGTTTTTCAACCAGCGCGCCACTGCGCCAGCCGCGACCATCAATCACCTGTTCATTGGCGAGCACGGTGCCATCGACCGGATCCCAGTTGACGCTTGAAGTTTTTTTGTAGATCAGGCCTTTATTAAATAGCTCGGTAAACAGCCACTGTTCCCATTGATAGTACTCAGGATTGCAGGTGGCAATTTCCCGGTTCCAGTCCACGCCTAAACCCAGTTGTTTGAGCTGAGTTTTCATGTGTTCTATGTTTTCATAGGTCCATTTGGCCGGTGCCGTTTCATGTTTGATCGCCGCATTTTCTGCCGGCAAGCCAAACGCATCCCAACCCATGGGCTGCATGACGTTGTAGCCTTTCATTTTGTGAAAGCGGCTGAGCACATCGCCAATGGTGTAGTTGCGCACATGACCCATATGCAAGCGCCCGGACGGGTAGGGGAACATCGATAAGCAGTAGTATTTCGGTTTGTCCGAAGTTTCGGATGCGGCAAATGACTGCTGCTGTTGCCAATAGGTTTGGGCGCTGAGTTCGATGTCTTTGAATGGGTAATGCGGCTGCATGGCGGGGCAATCTTTAATATAAAATCAATCGCAAATTATACCTTGAAGCGCCGTGCTGTGCGCTGCTGTTGCACGATAGGCTGCAATGACTGCAGCCTATGCATTATTCACACTTGAACTGCATGCTGGTGCGGTAGTCGTCGTCAGCGGCCAGCTTGGGTAGCTGTTCGCCAGTTTGCTGCAGAATAATGGCGAGGGCTTTATCGATGCTTTCAGCGCTACCTTCTGCCAGTATGCCTTTATACTGGGTTTTGTGCTCGAGCACGATATGCCTTAAGCCGCGCTGTTTGCATGTGCTTTGCGCCGTATAAAGTGCCGACGCCAGTGCCATATCAGCCGTTTTTCCTACAGCGATTACCTGATAGCGATCATTTTCAGCGGGGATGACATTGCCCATTTTCGGGCTGGCGGCGCAGCCCGATAACACGGCAAGGACTAGAGGCAGATAGAGGCGAGTTCGCATTAGCTTCTCCATATTTGCAGCATCGACATTGCGCGCAGAGTTAAACCAGCGCCGCAAAAATATTATCGCGAATCAGATTCATCTCGCCCAGACCGTGCACAAATACATGCTTCGGTGCGCCGTTTAAACCGCTTTTGGCCCAGTCTGCATAGTATTTGACCAGCGGTTTGGTTTGGCTGTGATAAACGTCGAGGCGCGTTTTTACGGTTTCTTCGTTATCATCGACACGCTGCACTAAATCTTCGCCGGTGACGTCGTCCTTGCCCGCCACTTGTGGTGGATTGAATTTTACATGGTAAGTGCGGCCGCTAGCAGGATGTGAGCGACGTCCGCTCATGCGTTCGATAATCGCTGCATCCGGCACATCAATTTCGACAACATAATCAATGCCGACGCCGGCGTTTTTCATGGCTTCAGCCTGTGGAATCGTGCGCGGAAAACCGTCAAACAAAAAGCCGTTGGCGCAGTCGTCTTGTTTAATGCGTTCGCTGACCAGGCCAATAATCACTGCGTCCGGCACCAGGCCGCCGCTATCCATAAATGCTTTCGCTTCCAGGCCTAATGGCGTGCCGGCTTTGACCGCAGCACGCAACATATCACCGGTAGAAATTTGCGGGATATTGAATTTTTCGCGTAAAAAAGTGGCTTGTGTGCCTTTGCCCGCGCCTGGAGCACCTAATAGGATGATTCGCATAAATTAGACCTTGGAAGTATTAAAAGTAAAGGGTGATAAAAATTGCTGATAATTATAGCAGCCGAACGCGGTGTCGCGCAGCGCGTGTAAGATTATGCGGCCGTAGCTGTCAGATAGTTGCTGATGCGCACAAAATCGGCCACGCTTAGATTTTCTGCACGTAGTTGTGAGCTCAGCGCCAGTGCAGCAAAGCCGTCATCATCGAGCAGGCCTTTGAGCGTATTGCGCAGGGTTTTGCGGCGCTGGCCAAACGCGGCCAGCACTACTTTGGCAAACAGCGCTTCATCCGTAGCAATATACGGCAAAACTGCATGCGGCACGCAGCGTACAAAGGCGGATTCCACCTTAGGCGCAGGCTCAAATGCCTCTGGCGGCACCGTGATCAAGTAATCCATTTTAAGGCGGTATTGCAGCATTACGCTCAAGCGGCCATAGGCTGCGGTAGAGGGGCTGGCGACCATGCGCTCCACGACTTCTTTTTGCAGCATAAAGTGCATGTCAGTGATATGGCTTACATTGTCCAATAAGTGAAATAAAATCGGTGTCGAAATGTTATACGGCAGGTTGCCGGTGACGCGCAGATTTTCGCCGAGGCTGGTGAAATCAAATTTGAGTGCATCAGCGCTGTGTATGGCAATGGCCTGATTGACGTAGGCTTTTTCCATCCAGGCAATAATATCGCGATCAACTTCGACCACATGCAGCAGCTTTAATCGCTGTAGCAGCGGCTTGGTCAGTGCGCCTAAGCCCGGGCCGATTTCGACCAGCAGATCGTCAATGTTGGGGGCGATGGCCATCACCAAACTCGCAATCACGCCCTGGTCGGTAAGGAAGTTTTGGCCGAAGCGTTTTTTGGCAATGTGTTTCATCAATGGCTTTACTGGCTGGGTTGATAGTTTGATTGGTTGTGCGCGAGCATGATGGCAAGCTTAATCGCCGCCAGCATGCTGCCGGTTTCGATATTGCCGGTGCCGGCTAAACTCAAGGCAGTGCCATGGTCGACCGAAGTGCGGATGATGGGCAAGCCGAGGGTGATATTGACGCCTTCACCAAAGCTGGCGTGTTTGAGCACCGGCAGGCCTTGGTCATGGTACATGGCGAGCACGGCATCAGCATGGCTTAAATGATGCTTGGCAAACAAAGTGTCAGCCGGCAGCGCACCGATGAGCTGCATGCCTTCAGCACGCAACTCGGTTAACAGCGGGTTGATGATCTCGATTTCTTCGCGGCCGAGATAGCCATCTTCGCCGGCATGCGGGTTAAGCCCGGCGACAAGTATACGCGGCTGGACAATGCCGAATTTATGGATTAAATCATGCTGCAAAATACGCAGCGTCGTTTCCAGACTGCTGCGCGTAATGGCTGCGGGGACATCTTTCAATGCAAGATGCGTCGTCGCCAGTGCCACGCGCATGCCGCCACCGACTAACATCATCACCACTTGTGCCGTATGCGTAAGCTCGGCTAAAAATTCAGTATGGCCGCTAAAGCCGATGCCGGCATCGTTGATAATGCCTTTATGCACCGGAGCGGTGACCATGGCGTCAAATTGGGCTTTACTGCCGTCCGCAGCCAGGCAGCCTAAGGCGGCCACAGTCAGCGTGTTGAGCACATAGCGGCTATTAGCCGCATTGAGCTGACCGGCAATCGCGGGGCTATTGAGCGGCTGATGGCAGACATTGAGGCTACCGTCGCCAAGATGTGGCGGCGTGTTGCCGGCAATATAAGGCTTAATCTTGAGTTTAAGCTTGAGCTCGGCGGCACGCGCTTGCAACATGGTGGCGTCGGCGATGATGACCAGTTTCGCCGGCAGCGCTTGTTGGGCGAGCATGATACACAAATCGGGGCCGATGCCAGCTGGCTCACCGGCAGTAATGGCAATACAGGGCATTGATTGATTCACCGGCGTTGCCGCTCTTTAAAACTTATCTTCAAGCCGCTGTTCTACAAAAGCGCGATCACGCAGTTCTCGCACCCAGTCCTGATAAGCTTCGTCAGCTTTTCTGGTTTTAATCACCTGGCGCGCTTTTAAGCGCGCCGCTTCTTTACTCATATCCTGTTTGCGTCGCTCCAGCACCTGAATCACATGCCAGCCGAATGGGCTGCGCACCGGCGCGCTGATTTCGCCAGCTTTAAGCTCGCTCATGGCTTTTTCAAATTGCGGCACGGTATCGCCCGGATTAACCCAGCCGAGGTCGCCGCCGCTGGCAGCTGAACCATCTTCTGAAAATTGACGAGCAAGGACTTCAAATTTTTCGCCATTATCCAGACGCTCTTTAATGCCATCCATTTTCAGTTTGCCGTCTTTATCAGTCATGACTTCGGACAGTTTGATCAGGATATGGCGCGCATGGGTTTGCTCTACGACCAGTGGTGAGCTACCGCCACGTTTGTTGACCAGTTGCAGAATATGGAAACCATTTGGACTGCGCAGCAGCGGTGAAACGTCACCAGCACTCATGGTTTTGAGTGCATCAAGAAATAAAGTCGGCACTTGCGTGCCGCTTTTCCAGCCAAGGCTGCCGCCTTCGAGTGCATTGGGCGCGTCTGAAAAGCTGGCCGATACTTTGGCAAAGCTAATGCCATTTTGCAGGGCTTTGCTGGCGTCATCAGCGCGCGCCTTGGCTTTTTGCACGTCTTCGGTAGCGCCTTCTTCTGGCGTGCGAATTAAAATATGTGCTATTTCAAATTCATCCTGGTTTTCATTACTCGAGGCCTGAGTGGTTAAAAAGTTATCGATCTCAGATTCACTCACATTGACGCGGCTGTCGACTTCGCGCTCGCGTAGGCGTGCAATGGTGATTTCGCTGCGTATATCGGTTTTGAATTTAGCCATGCTGATACCGTCTTTAGCAAGCGCATCGGCAAACTCGGTCAGTGACATCTGGTTTTGTTCGGCAATACGCTCAACGGTTTTATCGAGCTGACTATCCTCAACTTTTACCCCGGTCTGCGCAGCGTATTGCAATTGCAGTGCATCTGAAATCAGCCGTTCCAAGATTTGTTTGCGTAACACACTCTCTTCAGGCAATTCTGTGCCTTGTTTTTTGAGCTGGGCGACGACGGTGCGCATGCGGCTTTCCAGCTCTTGTTCAGTGACTACGCTTTGGTCGACGATAGCGACAATACGGTCAATTTTGACCACATCCGCTGCCTGTGCATTGAAGTGAATGTTGGCAAATACAATCGATGCTAATAATAATTTAATGAAAGTGCGCAAAATAGTTACTCTTAATAAAGTTATTGGTAGGTTTCAGGAATAAGTCGGCTGTTCACATAACCGGGGACACTGCGCCTGATGATGGACATTGGATCTGAGCCGATAGAGGCTAGGCCGCCAAGCTCGAGCTGGAAAAATAATGCATAGTTGGCGTTTGCGGTAGCGGTACTCACGCGTTGCACCACCGATCTGGTGATCCAGCAGCCCGCATTGTATTCTACCCCGGCTAAGGTTTCGATTATTTGTTTTTCGCGCAATGAGTAGTTCATACGGCCTACGCCATACCAGCCGGGGCTCAGTGGCCATTGACCGGAGATGTTAAACTGGTCAATGCCCGCACTTTGCGTTGAGGTTGTTAAATCACTACGGTTACTGTAACTCAGGTTAAAGGCTTTGCCGGGTTCAGGGTTGTAACGGCTGGAAAGTGTCTGCCGAACCGAACGGCCATCTTCGGTATTATATTGCCAGAAAGCGTCTACTTTCCAGCTGGTTTTTAAACTGGCACTGACGCCGGCAATAACGTCTGAGCTATCGCCTTTTCTAAATGCAGCTGGATTTTTATAGTCGAGCGCGACTTTCTGGTCGGCAAAATAATAACGCTGACCAAGAGATAAAGATAAGCGCTGCGTACCGGTTTTGGATTCAATAAAGCGTGAGGTCAGCGCAAAGCTGACCTGGTTGGCATTGTTGATACGGTCATTACCGGTGAACTGATTCTCGGCGAATAAAGAACTAAAGTTCAGGTCGAGCAAGCCAGTATCATACAGCGGCAATTTCGATTGATCGGTGTTCGGCACATACACATAAAACAATCTGGGTTCCAGGGTCTGCGAGTAACCGCGGTCGGCTACTTTGAAGTCGCGGTCAAAAAACAAGCCGCTGTCAATACTGGCGATAGGCACGGCGCGTTGTTGTGAACCGATGTTATTTGGATCGTTGCTGAGCGTGTAGTTGGTCATGTGCACGCCGACTTTAGGGGTGATATAGCCGTAGGGCCGGTTGAACGGGTGGCTGATGCTCGGATAGGCGGTCGCGCGCGTACCCGTGGGCAAGGTCGAGGCCAGTACATTCGATTGATTGCTTTCAAATGCGACGAACTGTGAATATAAATTGGCCTTGGTATTGCCGAGGTATTTATTGCCGATCAAGGTCATTTGTGGCAAACGTTGGTAAGGGTAAGACACACCATTCAGCGTCTGGAACTTTTGCGCGATCGCATTAAATTGCCAGTTTTCATTGGCGTAATCCACATTGAACTGTTGTGGCAGTAACACGCGGCTGGTGGTGATGATACGCGTCGATAAATCGGAAAAATATTGATTATCCGATGCCTTTTCATAGCTATAGCCCGCTGACCAGCCGTTGCCCAAGGTTTGCTGGTGCTTCAGATTGGCGTAATAACGATTTTCACCGGTTTGGTTATCGCCGGGTAGGTATTCCAAACTGGCAATACCCGCATATTTTTCTTCGAGATAGCGCAGCTGGCCTTGCAGTTGAATGCCGCGTTTACTCAGCACGCGTGTCGTGATGGTCGCATCCATATTCGGCGCGATATTCAGGTAGTAAGGCACTGATAGTTCAAAGCCACTGCGGGTGGTGGTGCCGTAAATGGGGGCGAGCAAGCCACTTTTGCGCTGATCATTATAAGAAAAGCCTATCCATGGCGAATACAGTATAGGCACGCCTTTGAATTCGATATAGCCGTTTTTAGCCACAGCTGATTCGGAGTAGTCATTGAGCTCCAGCTCTTTTGTTTTAATATACCAGTCATCAACCCCGGCAGCACAGGTAGTAAAGCGCGCATCTTTTAGGCGTTTTTTATCCTCACCTTCAAAAAACAGCATTTTAGCGTCACCACGTGATTGCGTAGGTGCTTTCAATGCGCTCATTGCCGGTGACGCTGGCGCGGCTACATCCTGAAAATCGATAGTCTGTGACGATAGCGGCGCAGCAGAGTAGGGAGTGCTTGTAGACTGATTTGGGTAATTGCTGGTTGCACTGCTGGTGGATTCCGTGCTCTCCTTGCGTGCGATCGTCTGTGTCAGCGTAATTGAGGCGTCGCGCATTTCACCGATACTTTCAGACAGGCGCATGCGTAATTCGGGTCCGGTCACCTTTGCGCCCTCTAATTCTATGCGCACATTGCCGCTGACATGCAGTTCATCATTTTGCACATCGTATTCAATCTCATCGCCGAAAATAGCTTGCTTGCCTTGGTGTATAGAGGCATTGCCGATGGAACGCATTTTTCTATCGAGGTGTAACTCGAGCTTGTCGCCATCGATCACAATCGCGCCGCTCGCAATATCTTTAGCTGATCGAGTCGGCGGCAAGGTCGCATCCTGTGCCTGCACGTGCAGGCTACAGGCCAGCAACATTGCTCCTAACATTGCAATGGGGCCAGTCAGCACGCGGGTTTTCAGCATGAAATCACAACTGAAGTTGCGGTGAAACTAAAGGCAGGATGAGCAGGCACGAGCATATACACAGACGGATTTATTTTATCGATGATAAAATCTCATAGATTGAACTTTTTGGCAATCAATAAATCGCAATTGCGGCTGATATACCGGCTGATTTTTAGGTGGCCATGGCATGATAATAATGGCTGTGGCAGAAATTTTTTACGTAATCCCGGGCAGCAGTCTGGGTATAGATTGGATATGTGGTCGTGGATAATAGACAGCAGCAACTTAGCGCTTGGTTACAACAAGTATTAGCCTCGGCGGATTTTAAACTGAGCATCGCCTCAGCCGATGCAAGTTTCAGGCGCTATTTCAGAGTACATTTAGCCGACAACACCTTGATTGCGATGGACGCACCGCCGGCGCAAGAAGATAGTGCCAGTTTTGTCAAAGTGGCGACCATGTTGTTCGCTGCCGGCCTGAATGTGCCCGAAGTCATCAAGCAGGATTTAGAGCAGGGGTTTTTATTACTTACCGATCTTGGTGACGACACTTATTTTGCTAAGCTTAATGCGGAAAATGCACCCATGCTTTACGGTCAGGCCACGGATGCCTTGATCAAGCTGCAGCTTGCCAGCGGCGCCGCTGCTTTGCCAAAATATGATGCTGCCATGCTCAACCGCGAGATGCAGTTGTTCCCCGACTGGTATGTCGCCAAGCATTTAAATCTGACCTTGACGCCTGAGCAGCAGGCGGTGTTAGACAAGACTTTTGACCTGCTCACGCAGAATATACTGGCGCAAGCGCAGGTGCCGGTGCATCGCGATTATCATTCGCGTAATTTAATGCTCACCGCGCACAATAACCCGGGCATACTCGACTTTCAGGATGCGGTCTGCGGTGCGATCAGCTACGATCTCGTCTCCTTATTAAAAGATGCTTACATCGGCTGGGATGAGGAGCAGATTATTGACTGGGCAGTGCGCTACTGGCAGCCCGCGAAAAAAGCCGGCTTGCCGGTACCGGACGATTTTTCCGAGTTTTACCGCAATTTTGAGTGGGTGGGGGCACAGCGCCATATCAAGGTACTGGGCATCTTTGCGCGTTTAAGTCACCGTGATGGTAAAAACAGCTACTTGCAAGATCTGCCCTTAGTCATGGCTTATCTGCGCAAAGTCTGTGAGCGCTATGTGGAACTGCGGCCGATGCTGCGCTTACTTAACCAGCTAGAGCAGTCACAGCCACAAGTCGGGTATAGCTTCTAGTGCGGGCGATGATTCTGGCAGCGGGGCGTGGTGAGCGCATGCGACCGCTCACCGATCATACGCCCAAGCCATTGTTATGCGTAGGCGGTAAAGCGCTGATTGTCTGGCATTTAGAGCGTCTGGCGCAGGCCGGCTTTAGTGAGGTGGTCATTAACCATGCACACTTAGGCGGCCAGATAGAAGCCGCATTGGGTAATGGCAGTCAGTGGGGTTTAAGCATCCATTACAGTGCTGAGTCAGTCGCGCTGGAAACGGCCGGCGGCATTGCCCAAGCCTTGCCTTTGCTGGGTGACGCGCCTTTTTTAGTGGTGAATGGCGATACCTATACCGACATTGACTTTGCCGCAATCAGTCATGCCTTGCAGCCGCCCGCGCTAGCCCATCTGCTGATGGTTGATAATCCTGTGCAACACCCGGCAGGCGATTTTTTCTATGTGGATGGCCGACTGGCTGCGACCGGTACGCACAAGCTGACCTTTGCTGGCGTCGGTATTTATCAGCCTGGTTTGTTTAAACACATCGCCTTTGGCCAAGCGGCTAAACTTGCGCCAATTTTGCATGCGGCGATAGCGCGGCAGCAGGTGACAGCGAGCCATTATCAGGGCCAGTGGCACGACATAGGCACGCCGCAGCGTTTGCATGATCTCGATCAGCAGTTAACGGCAGCGCATAAGTGAGTAAGATATAGCTTGGCGGCAGCGCGCAGTTGAACCTAATCCGCTTTTCAGCGCCATAAAGTAGGCGCAAAAAATATGGCCTAGTATCAAATTTAGTGGTTAAACTCAGTAAAATTATATGAATGCTGATCGCGAATGAAAATAGACCTAATAGAATTTAATGCACGACGGCAAGCACTGATGGCGCGCATGAGCGGCGGCATTGCCATTATTCCTACCGCAGCCGAAGCCATACGTAACCGCGACAGCCACTACCCGTATCGTTTCGACAGTTACTTTTACTATCTGACCGGTTTCACCGAACCGGAATCGGTATTGGTCCTGGTTGCCGGCGATGCGGCGCAAGGTATCGCGCCGAAGTCGATCCTGTTTTGTCGTGATAAAGACTTGGAACGCGAAATCTGGGACGGCTTTCGTTTTGGTGCCGATGCTGCGCGTGAGGCTTTTGGTTTTGATGAAGCCTATTCCATTCACGAGCTTGACAATGTAGTGCTTAAATTATTAGCGGTGCAGCCACAGCTATTTTTTAGCTTGGGGGCAAGTGCAAGCTGGGATAGCCGTGTTATTGGCTGGATGAATAGCTTGCGCAGTCAGGCGCGCTCTGGTGCCAGTGTTCCCAACGCTATTGCCGATATCAGTAAACTGATCGATAGCATGCGTCTGATTAAATCGCCGTTTGAGCAAACACTGATGCGCCAATCAGCCACGATTGCAGCGGCGGCGCATAACCGCGCCATGCAGTTCACGCAGCCGGATATGATGGAGTACGAGGTAGAAGCTGAATTTTTGCATGAGTTCTATCGACGCGGTGCACAGGCCCCGGCCTACACCAGTATTGTGGCTGGCGGGGCCAACGCCTGCACATTACATTACAATGCGAATAATGCGCGGCTTAATGCTGGCGACTTATTGCTGATTGATGCCGGTTGTGAGCTCGATGGCTACGCGTCAGACATTACGCGTACCTTTCCGGTGCATGGAAAATTTAGCGCGGCGCAAAAAGATGTATACGCGCTGGTGCTCGCAGCACAGACTGCCGCCATCGCTAAAGTCAATACGCAAAGCCATTGGAACGAGCCGCATGATGCAGCATTGGCCGTGTTGATCCAGGGCTTTATCGATTTGAAATTGTGCAGCGGTAGCGCTGAATCGGTATTAGAGAGCGGCGCCTACCGCCAGTTTTACATGCATAGAACCGGGCATTGGCTTGGTTTGGATGTGCATGATGCTGGCGAATACAAGGACACGCAGGCTAACTGGCTCATGCTGCAGCCGGGCATGGCATTAACGGTAGAACCGGGTTGCTATATTCGCCCGGCACAGAATGTACCGGAAGCGTTGTGGAATATAGGCATTCGTATTGAAGATGATGTTTTGGTCACAACCGATGGCTGCGAAGTCATTACCGCCGCGGCGGTCAAGTCAGTGGCTGAAATTGAAGCTTTAATGAAACGCTAGCATGAGTGCCGCGATCATTATTGTTGGTGGTGGACCGGTGGGCGCAACCTTGGCCTTATTGCTTGCCAAGCAAGGCAGCAACGTCACCGTGCTTGAAACGCGCCAGGCGGGCGCGGCGCATACAGAAAACCGGGCTTTGGCTTTATCGTATGGCAGTCAGCGTATTTTGCATAAACTTGGCCTATGGCAAACGCTAGCGATCAATGCCACGGCGATTAACAGCATTCATGTGTCGCAAAAAGGCAGTATCGGCCGTACCCAGCTGCACGCTGCCGACTACAAGCAAGACGCTTTAGGTTATGTCTTGTCTTACGGTGCCCTAAGCGCAGCCTTGGATCAGGCGGTAAACGCCTCTAATGACCACCATCACGGCATGATCAACTATGTGTTTGCAGCCAGCGCCGAAAGCATTACGCATACGGCGACCGAGGCCAGCGTGCGCTATAGTCATGCTGGCAGCAGCCATGATGTCCACGCCGCGCTAGTGGTGCTGGCAGACGGTGGACGCAGTCTCGACGCAATCGCGGGCTTGACGCGTGAAACCAAAGAATACGGCCATGATGCGCTGATCAGCAAGGTGCGCGCCGAACTGCCGCATAATAATGTGGCCTATGAACGTTTTACTGCACATGGTCCGATGGCGTTGCTGCCTAATGGCGAGCGTGATTTTTCATTAGTCTGGACCGGTAAAAAAGCTTATATAGAGGCTATGCACAGCTTAAGTGATGCTGACTTTTTAGCACAATTCCATGCGCAATTTGGTGATCGGGTAGGTAAATTTTTGAGTGTAGAAAAACGCATGAGCTTTCCGTTAAAGCTGTCGCAGTTGCAAGCCAATAGCACGCAGCTGAGTGCTACGCCGCATCTGGCGGTCATCGGTAACGCCGCACAAACCATGCACCCGGTAGCCGGTCAAGGCTTTAACGTCGGCCTGCGTGATGCCCAATCGCTGGCCCAGCATATTGCCGCCGCAACTCCTGCGAGTCTGGGCAGCGCCGCCATGCTCGGCCAATATCAGGCGAGTCGCAAGCAGGACACCAAAGGCGGCTTGTTGTTTACCGATTTTCTGGTGAATTTGTTCTCCAATGATATCGTCGGCGTCTCAGCGCTAAGAGGCATTGGCCTTGGCTTGCTCGATATCGCGCCGCCGCTAAAACAGTATTTGGTGCGTAAAATGAGTTTTGGAAAATGAGCGCCGTCGCACAGTTAGACTTGGAGCGATTAGACGCCGATATTGCCATCGTCGGTGCCGGCCTAGTGGGGCTGGCTGCCGCTGTGGCGCTGGATCAGGCCGGATTTTCAGTACTATTGATTGATAGCCACCCAGCGCCAGCAGCGGCTACAGCCGAGTGGGATAGCCGGATTTACGCCATCAGCCCGCAAAATGCGCAGTGGTTAATGCATCTGGGCGTATGGCAAGGGTTAGATCAGCGGCGTATCGGCGATATGCAGGCTATGGAAATTTGGGGGGATACCACAACGCAGCCACTACTTATGTCCGCGCAAGAAGTGAATGCCGATCAGCTGGGTTTTATTGTTGAAGCTCGCGCCTTGACACAGGCGCTGCAACAAAAAGTCGCGGCAGCGGGCATACGCACGGTATTGGGCAGTGCGTGCCATGCGCTGACCGCGACTGCCGAGCAGGTGACCTTGTCTATAGCGCCGCGTTTAGCCGCGGCATCTGCAACGCCAGCGTTAATTGCCGAACCTAGCCATGTGCCTGCTGGTCAAGTCATCAACAGTAAACTGCTGCTGGCGGCAGATGGCAGTCATTCCTGGGTGCGGCAGCAGCTCGGGATAGCGCTGCAGAAAAAATCCTATGCACAAACGGCAGTGGTCGCGAATTTTTCCATAGAAAAAGCACATGACAATATTGCGCGGCAGTGGTTTGCGCCCGATGCCACCGGCGCAATGAGTATACTCGCCTACCTGCCCTTGCCAGACAATATGATTTCCATCGTCTGGTCGGTGTCTACAGATTACGCGGCAACGCTCATGGCGTTGAGTCCGGCAGAATTTACGCAGCAGGTAACAATCGCCGGTCACGGCGTATTGGGCGCGCTACAGTTACTGACAGCGCCGGCAGCTTTTGCGTTGGCCTTGCAGCAAGTGGCTACCGTCACGCAAAACAGTGTCGTGTTAGTGGGAGATGCCGCACATCAGATACACCCGATGGCCGGACAGGGCGTCAATCTTGGTTTTAGAGATGTGATTGATTTAGAGGCCGTACTCACTAAAAAAAATCGTTATCAGGCCGTGAATGACCCTGGTCTGCTCAAGCAATATACGCGGCTGAGAAAAGCTGACATGCTGCAGATGATGTTACTGACCGACGGTCTGTATCGGCTGTTTACGAGTCCGCAGCCTTTGCTCAAAAAATTACGCAACTGGGGTTTGGCCGCGGCGCGGCAGCCGCCAATCAGAAAAATGCTGCTCGCCCAAGCTAGCAGACTGTGAGCGCCAAGGTTGCACATTGGCGATGCTCGGCACATAACCCCGCTATTAAATAGTCGCACCAACTTATAGAAGGAAATATATGTTTAAACAAGTAGTCAGTTTTACGCTATTAACCGCATTTGCCACGCTGGCGATGGCCGACGAGGCCAGCGTTAAAAAAGCGGTGGAAGCGGCCTATCCTAAATTTAAGGTGGAAAGTGTCACCAAGACCAGCTATGCCGGTTTATATGAAGTTTTTATGGGCGGACAAATCATTTACACCGATGAAAAAATGAGTTTTTTAATCGCTGAAGGCCGCGTGGTGGATCCAAAAACTAAAAAGGATATTACTGGCGAGCGTCTGGAAGAGCTGACGAAAATTGATTTCTCCAGCTTACCGTTAGAGCAGGCGATTAAAGTCGTCAAAGGTAACGGCAGTCGCAAGCTGGTGGTATTTTCAGATGTTGATTGCCCGTACTGCAAGCGCTTGGAGCAGAACGAACTGGCGAATATTAGCGATGTGACCGTCTATACTTTTCTCTACCCAATCGCGCAATTGCATCCTGATGCTGCGGCTAAATCCAAATCTATCTGGTGCGCAACCAACCGGGTTAAAGCCTGGGAAGATTGGATTTTCCGTAACCAGCTGCCAAAAACCACCGGCAATTGTGAAGTGCCGCTGGAGAAAGTAGCAGATTTAGCCCGAAAAATTAATGTGAGCAGTACGCCCACTTTGATTTTTGCCGATGGCAAACGTATGTTGGGTGCACAGCCCTATAAAGAAATCGAGCGCGCATTGGTGTCTGCGTCTAAAAAATAGCGGGCTTGTGATCGGTTACTGTTAGGCTTAATGCCATAAAAAAACGACCGCGATGAGGGTCGTTTTTTTATGTAGCCAGTTTTATTGAGGCTGTAAGCCCGTCAGTTGTATTGATGTGGTTTAAACCACCGCACCCATTTTGAATATGGGCATGTACATCGCAATGACCAAGCCACCGATCAGCACGCCAAGTACTACCATGATTATCGGCTCCATTAAACTAGATAACGCATCGACCGCATCGTCAACTTCGGCCTCGAAAAAGTCGGCTACTTTGCTTAGCATAGCGTCTAGCGAGCCGGATTCTTCGCCAATCGACGTCATCTGCAGCACCATATTAGGGAAAACATTGGTATTTTGCATGGCCACGGTTAAGCTGGTGCCGGTGCTGATTTCACTTTGTATTTTTTTAGTGGCGTCAAAATAGACCCGATTGCCTGATGCGCCCGCGACAGAGTCGAGCGCCTCGACCAAAGGCACGCCCGCAGCAAACATGGTGGCCAAGGTGCGAGCAAAGCGGGCAATGGTGGCTTTACGGATCAGCGGACCAAATACTGGTATTTTCAGGATTAATCTATCCATGGTGGCTTGCATGCGCAATGAGCGTTTCCAGGTGTAAAAGAAAAACCACAGGCTAAAACCGAGCGAGCCGAAAATCGCCCACCACCACTCGACAAACACATCGGAAATCGCCATAACCACTAAGGTGGGTACGGGCAGATCGGCACCAAAACTGCTGAATAACTCTTTGAAAGCCGGGATCACAAAAATCATGATCACCGCTGTAATAATAAAGGCGACGACAACAATTGAGATCGGATAGAACAGTGCTGATTTAATTTTTGATTTAATGGCGAGAATTTTTTCTTTGTAGGTGGCGAGGCGATCGAGTAGCGTATCTAAAATACCGGCTTGTTCACCAGCGCCAACCAAGTTGCAAAATAGTGCATCAAAATACAAGGGATATTTGCGGAAGGCTGCGCTTAAGCTACTGCCGGTCTCTACATCGGCTTTGATGTCTGCCAGCAACTTAGCCACCGCTGGGTTGCTATGACCTTTGCCGACAATATCAAATGACTGCAGTAGCGGTACGCCAGCTCTCATCATCGTTGATAGTTGTCGCGTGAATAAAGTGATGTCTTTATCTGAAACTGAGCCTCTGCTGGCAAAACCGCTCTGTTTTTTTACTTTAATGACACTGATGCCTTGTCGGCGCAAGGTGGCGTTAACAAAAGCGTCGCCAGAGGCCTTCATTTCGCCTTTGACTAACTTGCCTTTTTTGTCTTTACCTTCCCAGGTATAAGTCACAATTTTTGTGGCGCCAGCATTAACGGCCATGATAATTTCCTAGGTTATAGATTTTTTTTGTTGCACGGTTTATCAATAATTACTCGTTAGTACAAGCTAAAATCTCTGCGATTGAGGTCAATCCCTGCTTGACCTTAAGCAGGCCGGATTGACGTAAATCCTGTACCCCTTCCAGCTTAGCCTGGTCAGCAATATCATGGACGCTACCATTTTTCATGATAATTCGGCTTATGGCATCGGTGACCGGCATCACTTGATAGATGCCAACCCGACCTTTGTAGCCGTCATTGCACAGTTCGCAGCCATCTTCTTTTGGGCCGTATATTTGCCATGAACCGAGCAGATCTTTTTCAGTATAGCCCACACCGAGCAAGGCTTCTTTCGGTACCTCAACCGGCACTTTGCAACTTTTACATAAACGCCGTGCCAGGCGTTGTGCCGTAATCAGCGATACGGCAGAGGCAATATTGAACGGCGCGACCCCCATGTTCATCAGGCGCGTTAGTGTTGATGGCGCGTCGTTGGTGTGCAAGGTCGATAGCACCATATGACCGGTAGACGAGGCTTTAATCGCCATATCCGCTGTTTCCAGGTCGCGAATCTCGCCGATCATGATGATGTCAGGGTCCTGGCGTAAAAATGACTTTAGCGCTGCCGCGAAAGTAAGTCCTTGTTTATCATTGACATTGACTTGATTAATGCCGGCAATCGGTATTTCACAAGGATCTTCCGCGGTAGCGATATTGACGCCAGGATTATTTAAAATATTCAGGCAAGTATACAGCGACACCGTTTTTCCTGAGCCGGTGGGGCCGGTGACCAGCACCAAACCGTAGGGGCGGCTGATTGCACTTAATAAGGCTTCTTTTTGTGCAGGTTCATAGCCAAGCGCTTCAATACCGAGTGTGGCGCTAGTCGGATCTAAAATCCGCATCACGATTTTTTCACCATGGATCAACGGCAAAGTACTCACGCGAAAATCAATTGTGCGCGATTTCGATAACACCAGTTTCATGCGCCCATCTTGCGGTATGCGCTTTTCGGAGATATCCATGTTGGAGATGATTTTAATGCGCGACGCTAACTTTTCTTTGATCGCCAACGGTGGTTGGGCAATTTCACGCAGGATGCCGTCTACGCGGTAACGCACCCGGTAAAACTTTTCATAAGGTTCGAAATGCAGATCAGAAGCGCCCATATTGATCGCATCTAACAGCATTTTGTTTAAAAACCTGACCACGGGTGCGTCATCGACTTCTGAGGTCTGTGGTTCATCGTCGATCACTTGACCGTCACTAATGCCCAAGTCAAAGTCATCATTGAGGTCTAAGGCCTTCATGCTGCTATCGCGGCTGGCAAGCACTTTATCTATCCATAGGCCGAGCTTGTCATCTTCGACGACAACCGGCGATAAACTCATGCCCATCTGAAATTGTACGCTGTCTAACGCATGCAGATTGGTCGGGTCAGATGTGGCGACGAACAGCACGTTGTTACGTATTTGCAAGGCCATCACGCGGTTGGTTTGCATTAACTTGGCATCAATTTTCTTGGTCGGCAGATAGTCGGCATTAAATGCATCCAGATTGAAGTAAGGCAAGCCAAAGGCTTTAGCAGAAACTTCGGCAATGATTTGTGCGCTTAACTTTTTACTGAGTATGAGTTGTGAAATAAATGGCGTGTTGATGCTGTTAGCAAGCATCTGAATAGCGTTGGCTTCAGCCTCAGAAAGTAATTTTTCCTGGATGAGGGTGCGAGCAAGGCCGCTGAGGTTGTTGGTGGGGGCATTTGCCATAAAATTAAATTAATTTGCCTAAAAGAATTTCCTGTTAACTTTTACCTAGTTTAATCATGCACGTCAGTTTTTTTTTTGTAAAGAGTTTGCATTTTTTTTAGTACTAAAGCCGATGAACGGTAGTCTAAGCTTGCAAATTAAAGCATAAAAGCAAGGCTATCAGTATAAAAACTGCAGTTGCACGTATTGACATTTAATAGCATCCAACTTATAAAGTGGCTTGGGTGTTTGTATTTGAGTGATTTGCAATCAACTTTAAGTAAAAGCTTGCAAGCTTTAAGACAAACTTTTTGGGGCGCCCCCTATCGTATTTTGTAAGGATTTATAAAATGGCAACAGGTACCGTAAAGTGGTTTAACGACTCTAAAGGCTTCGGCTTTATTACTCCAGATGATGGTGGCGACGACTTGTTCGCACACTTCTCTGCAATCGTAGATGCTGGTTACAAAAGCCTTAAAGAAGGCGAACGCGTAAGTTTTGATGTGACTGATGGCCCAAAAGGCAAACAGGCTTCAAATATTCAAAAAGCTTAACTCGGCTTTAGGCTAGCGGGCCATTAAATTGGCGCTATCTTAGTTTAGGCAGATGTAGCAATTGAAAAAGCGGCGCGCAAATACTTGCGTGCCGCTTTTTTTTGATTTGTTTCTGTTAGCTGGGCAATCGTCTCAGCCATGAGCTAACTGCTGAATTTAAGCTACATGTGGGCAATTATCTCAACAGCAAACTGCGCCGTTCCTACTTGCGTGGCTTGCTCCATCTGGCTGGAAAAGTCTTTAGTAACCCGTTTTGCCATAATGGCATTGGCGACACCTTTTAGTACTAGGTCGGCAGCATCGGCCCAGCCTAAATGGCGCAGCATCATTTCTGCCGACAGGATTAGCGAGCACGGATTGGCCAAATCTTTACCGGCAATATTTGGTGCTGTACCGTGGGTAGCTTCAAACATGGCAATGGTATCGCTTAAGTTAGCCCCTGGCGCTATGCCGATGCCGCCGACTTGCGCGGCGAGTGCATCGCTCATGTAATCGCCATTGAGGTTAAGCGTGGCGACGACGTCATAATCTTGCGGATGCAATAAAATTTCCTGCAAGAAAGCATCGGCAATACAATCTTTAATAATCATGCCGTTAGGCAGTTTGCACCATGGGCCGCTATCAATTTCGACTGCACCAAACTCTTGTTTGGCAATTTCATAGCCCCAGTCTCTAAAGCCGCCTTCGGTGAATTTCATGATATTGCCTTTGTGGGCAATCGTTACCGATTTACGGCCGTTATCAATCGCGTACTGTATGGCTTTACGCATTAAACGTTGGCTGCCTTCTTTCGATACCGGCTTGATACCAATAGCAGATGATTCCGGGAAACGGATTTTTTTACGCATGCCCATGTCGCTTAAAAAGTTGATTACTTTTTCGACTTCATCTGTGCCTGCAGCCCACTCAATGCCGGTATAAATGTCTTCTGTATTTTCACGAAAAATGACCATATTGGTTTTTTCCGGGTGTTTAAGCGGGCTAGGTACGCCGGTAAAATATTGCACCGGGCGCAAACATACATATAAATCTAGCTCTTGGCGCAAGGTGACATTGAGTGAGCGTATGCCGCCACCGACCGGTGTCGTGAGCGGACCTTTGATCGAAACTACATAGTCACGCACGGCTTGCATGGTTTCGCTTGGCAGCCAGGTATCCTTGCCTTCTTTATCCGGGCCATAGACTTTGACTGCTTTTTCACCGGCGTAGACTTCCATCCATGAAATTTTTCGTGTGCCGTTATAGGCTTTATTCACTGCGGCATCGACTACTTGCATCATTGGTGGCGTAATATCTACGCCTATGCCATCGCCCTCAATAAATGGGATAATGGGATGGCTAGGCACGTTCAGCGTGTTATCTGCATTCACGCTAATTTTTTCGCCCGTTACCGGCACGATAATTTTAGAGGTCAGTTTAGAAGTCATTACAAATTTCCTAATTATGATAATTTTATTTAATAAACCTTTTAACGTCGTCTGCCAGTTCAGCGCGCATGAGCGCCATCCGACACTTAAAGATTTTATTGCGTTGCCAAATGTGTACGCCGCAGGACGGCTTGATACGGATTCAGAGGGATTACTCATTTTAACCGATGATGGCGCGTTACAACATCGTTTAAGTCATCCTAAACACAAAGAAATTAAAACCTACTGGGCGCAGGTTGAAGGTGTACCCGCAGCCGCTGATTTGGACGTTTTCAGGCAAGGTCTTGATTTAGTTGACTTTGTAACTCAGCCGGCTGCGATTGCGCTGATGGCTGAACCGGCAAATATATGGCCGCGCAATCCGCCGATACGCGAGCGTAAAGCCATCCCTACCAGCTGGCTGGAAATTAAAATAGCCGAGGGCAAAAACCGGCAAGTGCGGCGCATGACCGCAAAAATAGGTTTTCCTACTTTGCGCCTGATTCGCTATGCCATCGGTCACTATAATCTCGACAATTTAAGCCCGGGTAGCTGGATTGAGGGCTGATTTAGCGCAGATGCTGTTTTTATAGCAGATGCCAGCGCCATGCACTATGCCTAGCAGCATTCATGCCGCTAGCGCTTTTCTCGTGCACTGCTATGTTAAAATAACATAAATATTTTTGAGATAGACCTCATGTCTGGCAACACGCTCGGTACACTTTTTACATTCACCTCGTTTGGCGAGTCGCACGGCGCTGCCATCGGCGGTGTGGTCGATGGCTGTCCTCCCGGCCTAGCGCTGAGCGCAGAAGATTTGCAAGTAGATCTGGATAGACGCAAACCCGGCACGTCGCGCCATGTGACGCAGCGCCAGGAGGGCGATCTGGTCGAGATACTCTCTGGTGTCTTTGAAGGCAAAACTACTGGCGCACCGATAGGTTTATTGATCCGTAATACCGATCAACGCAGTCAGGATTACAGCAAGATCAAGGATACTTTTAGACCTGGTCACGCCGACTACACTTATAGCCAGAAATACGGTGTACGCGACTACCGTGGTGGTGGCCGCTCCAGTGCGCGCGAAACCGCAGCGCGCGTTGCCGCTGGTGCCATTGCTAAAAAATGGCTGAGTGAGCGCTATGGCATCAGCGTGCGTGGGTGCATGAGCCAGCTCGGCGAAATTGACATTCCGTTTGAATCCTGGGAGATGGTCAACGACAACCCTTTTTTCTCGCCCAATAACACCATCCTGCCGCAATTAGAGGTCTATCTTGATACTGTCCGCGCTGAGCGTGATTCAGTCGGTGCGCGCATTAATGTGGTGGCCACAGGCGTGCCAGTAGGCTGGGGTGAGCCGATATTTGACCGGCTAGACGCGGAGATTGCTTACGCCATGATGAGTATTAATGCGGTTAAAGGCGTGGAAATTGGTGCGGGCTTTGCCAGTGTCAGCCAGCGCGGTAGCGTGCATAGTGATGAAATGACGCCGCAAGGTTTTGCGACAAATCATGCTGGCGGCGTACTGGGTGGCATTTCTACCGGCCAGGAAATTCGCGTCAATATTGCCTTAAAGCCTACGTCCAGTATCCCGCAACAGCGGCGCTCAATTGATAGCAGTGGTCATGCTGTCACCATGCAAACCACCGGGCGTCATGATCCTTGCGTTGGCGTACGCGCAACACCTATTGCCGAGGCCATGCTGGCGCTGGTGCTGATGGACCATGCTTTGCGTCACCGTGCACAAAATGCCGATGTGATTTGTACTACCCCACGCATCGCTTAAAACTTGTTTTTTGAATGTCATTTTAACAAGGAGATAGTATGGCCATTGATCACCACGATTTAGCCCATGAATTTAGCGAGCATCGCGAAAAAATACACCTTTTGAAAATGGAAAATGCACATTTTGCCAAATTATTTGATGAGTATGATGCATTGACAAAAGAGGTTGAGCGCTTAGAAAGCGAAAGAATCCCGGTCGGAGACGAGGTTTTCGAAGACTTAAAAAAACAACGTCTGCTGTTAAAAGACCAGTTGTATGCGATGCTGATAGCTTAATTATCCACACCTAAAAAGTCGGCGCTTGCCGACTTTTTTATCTAGCTTTAAGCTGAACCAAGTATGCATGCAAATCTACACTGGCGACTTTCACGTTTTTATTTCAGTTACTACTTTTTTGTAGGGGCTTTTGTGCCTTACTGGGGCTTGTATCTGCAGGCCGAGCAATTTTCTGCGGCAGATATCGGCATCCTCATGTCTTTATTTCAAATCAGCCGTATTTTTGCGCCGAATTTCTGGGGCTGGCTCGCCGACCATAGCGGCAAACGTGCGCGCTGGATTAAACTTAGCGCCTTTCTTGGCCTATGTGGCTTTATTGCGGTGTTTTGGGCGCATGGTTTTTTTGCGTTATTTTTAGTCATGGCCGCGTTAAGTCTATTCACCAGCTCGACGTTGCCACTGGCCGAATCACTGACGCTAGCGCATTTAGCCAATAGTAATGGCGGGCATTACAGTCGTATTCGCATGTGGGGTTCGTTGGGCTTTGTGGCAGCGGCGGTGAGCTTAGGTTTTGTGATCGATAGTGCCGGCATACGTAGCTTATTGTGGTTTCTGCTGGCGGTGCAGATGAGCTTATTTATGCTGGCCTACACCTTGCCCGAGCCCAAAGTGGTGGCGCATGCACATGATCATTTTTCAATCTGGCAAGTCATTCGCCAACCTAACGTCATCGCTTTACTGGTCGGCTGCTCGCTGATGGTGACTGCACACGGCGTGCTCTATAACTTTTATTCGATTTATCTGAGTACGCATGGTTACAGCAAAGGCTTGATCGGCCTGCTGTGGGCGGTGGGCGTAGTCTGTGAAATTGGCATTTTTATGCTGATGCCTAAGATTATGGCGCGCTACAGTTTAAAAGTTATTCTAATCGTCAGCTTAGCACTGGCGGTAGTCAGATTTAGTTTGATCGGATTGGCGATTGATCACCTCTGGCTATTGATTTTAGCGCAGACGCTACACGCTGCCACCTTTGGCAGTTTTCATGCGGCCTCGATTGAGGTCATTACCCAGTTTTTTAAAGGACGGCATCAAGCCAAAGGTCAGGCTATCTATAACAGTGTCGCTTATGGCGTTGGCGGCACGATTGGTGGTGTTGCCGGAGGTTATGCACTACAATATTTGGGCGGCGAGCTCACCTTTATGCTCGCGGCGATCTTTCCGCTCATCGGTCTGGCCGTCATCGGCGTGGGTTTAAAACTCAGTCAAAACGACCTGCATAAACGAGGGATGTTCAGATGAAACTAGCGATTAGTTGCGCTCAGTCGTTGCTGGCACTGCACTGTATGTTGGCGAGTCAAATTTGTGCCGCCGACACGCAGGTGAATATTGTGGGCCTGTTTAGTAATAAAGCCGTGCTGATGATCAATGGCGGCAAGCCTAAAGTTCTTAGTGTCGGCCAAAGCATAGACGGTGTTAAATTAATTGCGGCCGATAGCCAAATGGCAACCTTGCAAATTGCGGGCAAAACCAGGCAATTGGGCATGGGCCAAGCCGCAGCCGTCGCTGGCAATGCCAGTAATGCCATCAGCAGCGTCACCCTCTATGCGGATGCGCAAGGACACTTTTTCTCAGATTGCCAGATTAACGGCGCATCCCTTAAATTTTTAGTGGATACTGGTGCGACCACGGTGGCGCTTAATAGCGCGGATGCCAAGTTTGCCCATATCGATTACAAGCGCGGCAAACCGGTGCAAGTGGGCACGGCCAATGGCGTGGTAACTGCTTACAGCGTTAGTATCGCCAGCCTTAAAATTGGCAGTGTGACACTTAATCAGGTCGAGGCTACAGTGCTCGAAGGTGGCTCGCCGTCTATAGTGTTGCTCGGCATGAGTGCGCTTAATCGGCTGGAGATGAAGCAGCAGGATATCTCACTGACCTTGACTAAAAAGTACTAGACTTTTATTGATGACGGCGCTGACGGTCTAGCTGATGCTCCGCGCCTGTAGTAGAAAACGGCAGATAAATCTGCCGTTTTACTTTTAGCAATAAAAACCTTTAATTGATACAACTAAAATGAGATTGTTAAATTGAGATTATTGCTGGTTGAAGATGATTTGATTTTGAAAGATGGGCTGGAACGTGCTTTCGGCAAGTCTGGGTATGCGGTAGATGTCATGGCCGATGGTGACAGTGCCGATAAGTTGCTGAGCTATCAGGCCTATGACGTCATTGTGCTCGATTTAGGCTTACCCAAGCTTAATGGTTTTGAAGTGCTGAAAAATCTGCGTGCACGCGGCAATAAAACACCGGTGCTGATCTTAACGGCATTAGATGATATCCAAAACCGCGTGAAAGGACTGGATTTAGGTGCTGATGATTATCTAGCCAAGCCGTTTGAACTCGCTGAGCTAGAAGCGCGGCTGCGAGCACTGATTCGACGCGGGGTTTCGGGTGGTGCTGCAAAAATTAGCTTTGCTGATTTGGTGTTCGATACCACCAGTCGACAATGTTTTTTTAAAGAACAGGCCCTGATGCTGTCGCCACGAGAACTGGCCTTGCTGGAGTTACTGATGCTCAAAGCCGGTAAAGTCGTCAGCAAGGCTAAAATACTAGAACACCTGTGTAGCTGGAATGAAGACATGAGCGAGAATGCCATTGAGGTGAACGCCTATCGGTTACGCAAGAAACTGAATGTACTTGGCATAGAGCTGCGCACCATTCGTGGCTTAGGTTATCTATTAGCAAAATTAGAACAACCCGACTTGGTAAGTACAGCTGTCTGATGATCCGTATTAAAACTAACTCTATTCGGCAGAAGCTATTTAATTGGCTGCTTATTTTTTTGTTGCCAATGTTGTTACTCGGTACGGTATCTGCTTACTATTTAGCCAATTATTTTTCTAACCTGGCGTTTGATCGCGCATTATTCAGGGTGGCGTTAGCGCTTGCCGACCAAATCGAGATTAGCGGTGATCGCATGGTGGCAGATTTGCCGGACAGCACGCTGGATTTAATAGAGTACGATAAGGATGATTGGATCTATTACCAAATTCAAGATCCTCAGCATCATGTAATCCTCGGTGAAAGCGGCTTGGTGTTGCCAAAAGCCACGCTCAAGGCAGGTCGGCATATTTATTACGATGCTAAGCTAAATGGCCAGTCACTGCGTATGGTGGCTTTTAGTTTACCTACTGTGAGTGCTAGCTTCAAAGGTAATGCCACTATATTGATTGGTGAAACCACGACCAAGCGCGACAAAATGGCACATGAAATTATTGTCTTCATGCTGGTGCCACAGGTGTTATTGATCATATTGGTGACCATCCTCGTTAACCTGGGAATCCGCCGTGGCCTGATTTCACTGGAGAAGCTAAAAGACTTGATTTCCCGGCGATTGCCCACCGATATGCAGCCGCTTGCAGAGCATGATGCACCACAAGAGCTGCAGCCAGTATTGCATGCGCTCAACGATTTATTAGTGAAAGTAAAAGCGGCCGTTGATGCGCGTCATCAGTTTATCGCCAATGCCGCCCATCAACTCAAAACACCATTGGCCGGACTTAAAATCCAGGCGCAAACGGCATTAAGAGAGCACGATTTAGAAAGTGTGCACCATGCGCTTACGCAAATCAGCAGCGCTAGCGATAATTTAGCCAGATTAGCCAACCAGTTGCTAAGCCTGGCACGTGCCGAGCCTGAAGCTAACCACATACCAGCTTTTGAGCCGGTGGATTTAGTGCAATTAGTCTATGAAGTGACTACGGAATGGGTGCCGATTGCGCTAGAAAAGCATATTGATCTCGGCGTAAGTGTTCATTTGCAACAGCTTAATGTCAGCGCCAATGCGATGCTGCTGCAAGAGCTGCTGAATAATCTTATTGATAATGCCATTCGCTATAACCCGGCGGGCACCAAGATCACCGTAAGTTTGGAGGTGCTGGATCGTGAGCCGGTTTTATTAGTGCAGGATAATGGCTTAGGCATCGCCGCCGACGAGCAGCAAAAAGTATTTGAGCGCTTTTACCGCGTACTGGGTGGCGTAGAAAGTGGTTGTGGTTTAGGTTTAGCCATTGTCCGTGAAATCGCCAGTCAACATCTGGCGCGGGTTGAGCTAGGCTATACGCATCATGCTTCAGGTACGTCAGTACGCGTGGTTTTTGCGCAGATTGAAACTACATGATTGCGCTTTATAACTAGCATTGACAGGCACTTAGCGCAGAGGTCGGGCGTGCATTACAGTGGATAACTGTGGCGCGCGCCCTTGTCTGGCTTGGACTATTTGTAGTGATGCGACGCTTAAGCGATGCGTTTGTCGTTCTCGATTAAAGCATAAGCTGAATGGTTGTGGATAGACTCAAAGTTTTCGCTTTCAACGGTGTAGGCAACAATGCGTTTTTCGGCATCCAGCTGCGCAGCAACGTCACGCACCATGTCTTCAACAAACTTCGGATTATCGTAGGCGCGCTCGGTAACATATTTTTCATCCGGGCGTTTGAGTAAGCCATAAAGCTCACATGATGCTTGTTTTTCCACCAGATCAATAATGTCTTCTATCCAGATAAAGTCATTAATGAGCGCGGTGACGGTGACGTGTGAACGTTGATTATGGGCACCATAATCAGAGATTTTTTTACTGCATGGACACAGGCTGGTCACTGGCACTAATACTTTGACGGTGATTTCAAACTTGCCATGATGGATTTCACCAATGAAAGTGACTTCGTAATCAAGCAGGCTTTTAACGCCAGAAATAGGCGCAGATTTATTCACAAAGTAAGGGAAGGTCATTTCCACATGGCCTGATTCAGCCTCCAGCCGTTTCACCATTTCACGTAGTATCGTTTCAAATGATTCAACAGAAATAGCGTGCTCGTTCATGTTGAGAATTTCAATAAAACGTGACATATGCGTGCCTTTGAATTGCTGCGGCAAATGTACATACATGTTAAACATGGCCACCGTATGCTGCTCGCCGCCCGATTTATCTTTGACGACAACAGGGTGGCGTATGGCTTTAATGCCAACTTTATCAATAGCAAGATGGCGTGTGTCTACTGTGTTTTGCACGTCTTCAATGATCGATGGGTTTATGGCTTGATTCATTTAGGTTCCAGTTTAATGGTTAAAACATAATACTTGAGTATATCACTAGGTTAATTTTCGCTCAATTGCAATCTCTATACCTGCTGCATCTAGACCACATTCAGCGAGCATGGTTTCATGCTGGCCATGTTCGATGAATTGATCGGGCAGCCCGAGGCAGAGTATGGGCATATGGATATTCATCGCTTGCATCGCCTCCATTACCGCCGCACCGGCGCCGCCCATAAGCGCATTTTCTTCAATGGTAACAATTAAATCATGCGTAGCGGCTAAGCTGGCAATCAGCGCTGTATCCAGCGGTTTTATAAAGCGCATATTAGCAACGCTAGCATCGAGCCGCTCCGCTGCTTGCAATGCGGGTGCCAGCATCGAGCCAAAGGCGAGTATGGCCACTTTCTTGCCAGCAACCGCTGCTTGGTCTTGGCGATAGCCGTGACGCACGAGCTCAGCGCTACCGATGGCAATAGCCTGCATCTGCGCTTCAATTTTAGCGCCGGTACCGCTGCCACGTGGATAACGCACCGCGGCAACGCCATCATGCAAGAAGCCGGTATAGAGCATTTGCCGACATTCGTTTTCATCGCTAGGGGCCATAATCACAATATTGGGGATGCATCTTAAATAGCTCAAATCGAAGCTGCCAGCATGGGTAGGGCCGTCGGCACCGACTAAGCCAGCCCGATCTATTGCCAGTAATACTGGCAGGTTTTGCAGCGCAATATCGTGTATCAGCTGGTCATAAGCGCGCTGTAAGAAGGTGCTGTAGATCGCAACCACCGGTTTCAAGCCGTCGCAGGCGAGGCCGGCAGCAAAGGTCAGCGCATGTTGCTCAGCAATGCCCACATCAAAATAGCGTTCCGGATAAGCTTTGGCAAACAGGTTTAAGCCGGAGCCATCACTCATCGCTGGCGTAATCGCAACCAAACGCGTATCCATTGCTGCCATATCCACTAACCAGTCAGCAAATACCTGTGTATAGCTTTTTGCTTGAGGCGCTACCGGGGCTGCGCTGCTAATGGCATCGCCATTACCTGGATCAAACTTGCCAACGCCGTGGAATTTGTTCGGATTATCCTCTGCTGGCTCAAAGCCTTTGCCTTTTTGCGTGACGATATGCAAAAACTGCGGGCCGCTAAGCTGCTTAATATTCTGCAAAGTATCTATCAGCGTATCTAAATCATGGCCGTCAATCGGGCCGATATAGTTAAAACCGAACTCCTCAAACAAGGTGCCCGGCAATACCATGCCTTTGACATGTTCTTCGGCGCGGCGTGCAAATGCCATCACTGGCGGCATCGCGGCTAACACTTTTTTACCCGAGGTTCTGACTGTATTATAAAAGCGGCTGGACAGCAGCTTGGTCAGGTAATTATTGAGCGCGCCCACATTATTGGAAATGCTCATATCATTGTCGTTGAGTATGACCAGCAGGTTGGCATTCATATCGCCAGCGTTATTCAACGCTTCAAATGCCATGCCAGCAGTCATGGCGCCATCACCGATAATCGCTACTGCACGCCGTTCCAGCCCGGATTTCTGTGCCGCCACTGCCATGCCCAGTGCCGCAGAAATAGAGGTGCTGGAGTGGCCGGTGCCAAAGGTATCATATTCACTTTCACTACGCCGCGGAAAGCCGGCAATGCCATGCGGCTGGCGCAGGCTATGCATTTTTTGGCGGCGACCGGTAAGAATTTTATGCGGGTAAGTTTGATGGCCAACATCCCAAACCAGCCGGTCATCAGGCGTATTAAACACATAATGTAGCGCAATAGTCAATTCAACTACGCCTAAATTAGAGGCTAAATGACCGCCAGTCTTGGCGACGCTATCGATTAAAAACCAGCGTAATTCCTGCGCAAGTTGTGCCAGCTGTTTACGCTCTAACTGGCGCAATTGCTGCGGGAAATCTATGCTATCGAGTAGTGGGGTCATAAAGTTAGGGTTAAAAACTACGTTGCATAATAAAATCAGCGAGCTGCTGTAATCGTATGGCCTTGTCACCAAAAGGCGATAAGGCCGCTACGGCTGCTGTATAAAGTTGCTGTGCATGGCGCTTAGCTGGTTCTAAGCCGAGTATGCTGACATAAGTTGGTTTATTGCTATCAAGGTCTTTACCCGCGGTTTTGCCTAGTGTACTGGTATCCGCCTCCACATCTAAAATATCATCCACCACCTGGAAGGCGAGGCCGATATTGATCGCATAAGTATTAAGCGCCGCAGTTTTTTGATTGGCATCATCGGTCAAACTCTGGCTGCTGGCATTGCCGAGCAATATCGCCGCCTGAATCAATGCGCCGGTTTTCAAGCTGTGCATGATTTCAAGCTCGGCTTGCGTCAGCGGCTTGCCGACAGAGGCTAAGTCGATTGCCTGGCCGCCGGCCATACCGGTCGAACCTGTGGCTAATGCTAAGATATTAAGCATGTCTAATTGCGTCTGTGCCTGTGTGCATAATCCCGGCTGCGCCAGTAAAGCAAACGCCAGACTTTGTAATGCATCACCCACCAGCAAGGCAGTCGCATCATCATATTGCTTATGGCAGCTAGGTTTGCCACGGCGTAGATCGTCATCATCCATGCACGGCATATCATCATGCACTAAAGAGTAAGCATGTATTAACTCGACAGCGCAGGCAGCGACATCGGCAATATTGCCAGTTGTTTGCTTCGCCTCGTCCGCATAAAGCTCGGCAGCAGCATAGCAAAGTAGTGCACGCACCCGCTTGCCGCCACCCAAACTACTGTAACGCATGGCGCTATGTAATTTTTGTGGCGCGAGCGTTGCCGCTGGCAGTACTTGATCGAGAACCAGTTCTAGCCGCGCTTGCTTGGATTGCATCCATACGGTGAATTCTTGTGCCGAGTTTTGCGTAGTCAGATCTTTACTATTCGTCGCAGTGCCATTCGCCGCAGTAGTGCTCATCCCAATACTACTCACCTCAATACTACTCATCTAGGGCTTTAAACTGGCTGAGCTGGTTGTTGTCATTAAGTATCTGTACTTGCTGTTCAACGGCTGCGAGTGATTTTTGGCAAAACTGCAATAAGAAATTGCCGCGGGTATAGGCCGCCAGTGACGCTTGCAGCGGCATATTGCCTGACTCCATTTGCGCGACGATGCTTTCGAGCTCGGCATAAGCTTGCTCAAAGCTCACAGCTGTTTCTGTACTGGTTTTAGTTTCTGCAGTTGCAGAGGATTTGCGGGTGGTTTTGGTATCGGATGCAGGCATAACAGTAATCGAGTGTCATTGAGCTGCTATTCTACCAAATCCTAGTGCAGAATTTGCTGTAAAAACTGCCGAATATCGCTAATCTCTTCGGTAATCACCGAATGTGCCATGTTGTATTCATGCCAAATAACCTGACACTGCTGTTTTTGTAATGCCGCCAGACTTACGCGCGCCGTATCTACACTGATCACATTGTCCTGCAAGCCATGCGCCATAAAGATGGGTATTTGCGCATTCGCCGCCTCGGCTTCAGCCGCCAGTGTCGCTTGCAGCGGCAAGTAGGTTGATAGAGCCAAAATCCCGGCTAATTTTTGCGGGTAGCGCAAAGCGGAGTACAAAGCGATGGCGCCACCTTGTGAGAAGCCGGCAAGCGCGATGCGCTCACTAGGCACGCCGCGGTCTATTTCTTTTTGTATGAGCGCGTTGATATAGGCTTGACTGTTTTTAATGCCGGCGGTGTCTTCCTGGCTCACCGGCGTTAAACCATAGACGTCATACCAGGCGGGCATGATATAGCCGTTATTGCGCGTCACCGCCATTGCGGGCGCATGTGGCAAAATAAAGTGCACCTTAGGCAGATTGAGTTGCTCGACTATCGGTGCAAAATCATAGCCATCAGCGCCGAGGCCGTGCAGCCAAATCACGCTGGCATGGATAGGGTCTAGATCAGCAGCCTGATGGGTGCTGGATAATTCGAGTGCAGGTTTGTAGTTCATGCTGTGGGTAATTAATTTAATGGTGTGAGGATGGTTTGTAGTGGGTGCCGCGCACAGTTTATCATAAGCTGTTTGAATTAAAAAAACCCACCATCAGGTGGGTTTTTCAGTAGCCTTGATTAAAATAAATGCATTCAAGCAGGATTAACTGGTGCTCTCTCAATAGCGTTACAAAGTACCAAGGCTGCTAGGTTTGCTCGTTAAACATCAGTAACTAACTAGTTAGCTTTACAAAATCCTGCAGCTACACAAGTACCACTATTCACCCAGGTTATGGGATTCTGCGAGTTGGCTGCAGCTGGGACTGATGGGGTTAGTACTGATGTAAACCCGCCGGCAGCAGCTGTTCCTGTACCAGTAATAATACCATTCGTGACGGTTAAACTGGCTGTGTTAGGCGTGGCAGCAATCGCTGCATCAATACCTAAAGCCGCATTGCTACAACCTGTAGCTGTATTTGGATTGGCGGCATTATCAAGAGCACAGGTAGCCACTTGAATTTTAAGGGCGTCGCTCAAGGTTATAATTTCAGAAAATCGCGCTTTCTTGGTGTAGTTTTGATAGCTTGGGATAGCTACTGCTGCCAAAATACCAATAATTGCGACCACGATCATTAATTCGATCAAGGTAAAACCTTTTTGAACTTGTTTCATTTTAGTTCCTCTATATAGAATTAAACAGCTGTAAAATTGGGTGTTACATAAGGTTTGTACTGCAAATTGTATGCAAGAGTTATGCCAGATATACTCATATGCTTGCGCCCATTATTATTGCTTATGCTGTTGGGTCATGCAAGCTGCAATCTAAGCTAACAGCGGTTAGAGCAGAACGATCGCGAGCAATATAGCCCATAAAAACGGAGCGATTAGCTCCGTTTTTAATCTTAGTTTATATTTTGCTATTTCGGCTGCAGACAACTGTCAAAAATGGTCACTTTGGCATGTCAAAGTGACCATTTTGTCACTTTCTGACGGCTTCTTACTTTGCCGATTCAGCTACCTTTTGCAGATTAGCTAAGCCAGAGTCAAATATGGCGGTGATTGCCTTAATGGCGGTGGCATCATCCTGACCTTCAGGAATAGGCGGGTTCAGTTTGTATAAACGGTAAAAGCGTCCTACCCAAGTGACCGTGGTTTCGCCTGGTTTTTCACCCTTGCTAACGGTCATCATCGCGTTGTAATCAGTAAGCGGTAATGTGCCGCTGACAATTTCATAACGCAGGCGCATCGCCGCATCGTCGCTACTGCGCAGTTTTTCGTAGACATTTCCACCGTCCTTAAAGGTCAGTGTTCGAAACGTGTCTTCACCTTTTTTCTCAAGTTTGGTGCTGGCAACCCCAGGATGCCATTGATGGATATTGCCGAAGTCTTTGACGATAGCCCATACTTTAGCCGGATCCGCTTTGATGGTGATGCTTTTTTCAACTTTTTGTGGTGACGGGCCGTGTGCGGCTGCCGTGAATGACACCATACTGAGTGCGAGTAACGCTAAAATTCTTTTCATTCAACTTTCTCCTAAACTCTCAACATGAGAGGAATTATGTAAATCAGCCAACATTATAAGTGAGAAACACATTAATTTAAACGCACGGCTGTTGCTATTGATTTAAACGATGTCGCTATGACTCGGTTGACATGGTGACTAGATAATTAACATTGTACAAACCCCCATCGTTTAATTGGGTGATGGTTTTTATGATGCACGCAATGCTGATACGTTTAAGTTTTTTACGTGATTATGCTAGTCAAGAACAGGCCGCCTCGATTAGTCAAGGCGCGAGGATAAACTGTCCAAAGGCACGACTTTTATCGCCGGTTTTAATGGTGGTGATGACTTTATTGCTAACTGTGTCGATGACGCTAACATCGTTGCTGCCCCAGTTGGCAACGTAAGCACGCTGGGTTGCATGGTCGATGCTAATGCCTTCAGGCGTGCTGCCAACCGCAATGGTGGTCAGTATTTTTTTTGTGATCAGGTCAATCACGGTCACGCTATCGGCTTGTGTATTGGTCACATACAGTGTTTTCTCGTCTAAGCTAAATACAGCGCAGTAAGGGTGGTAGCCGACTTTAAGTTGCTGTTGGCTATGGGTAGTGGTGTCGATAATACTGACCGTATCATCTTCTACATTGACCGTGGCCAGCAACAGGCCGCTAGGGCTCAGCGCAATGCCGTAAGGATGCTTACCAACGGTAATACGTTTTTTTATACTTAGACTGGCGGTATCGATGATGGCAACATCGTTACTATCACGATTGGCGACATAAAGCAGCGCACTGTCAGGGCTAACCACCAGGCCAGCGGGCGCTTCGCCTATGCTGATTTTACGAATATTAGCGGTTTGCCGGGTATCGATTGCCAGTATTTGATTATTAAACCAGTCGGCGACATACAGGGTTTTGCTGTCAGTCGCTAAGGCCAGGCCTACGGGCGAACCGTGAACTTTCAGCGTGTCGATAAGCTTATTGCTATGTGTATCAATGACTGAGATATCCTGACTTTCAACATTGGAAATATAGGCGCGCTGTAGCAGGGAAGAGACGGCGATACCAACCGGCGCCTGTCCGACTTTAATGGTGTTGATCACTTTATTTTTCGTGGTATCAATCACCGACACGCTATCTTCTCCCTGATTGCTGATATAGGCAAAATGGTGATTAGATATGCCCGCCAAGGTTTTACACGCGCTAATGAGGACGACGCTGAGCGTAATAAAAATTAACGGATTAAATTTTATGTTTATATTCATGGTGTTACGATTTACGCTTAAATGGTGTCTTTCAATACTGGTCGAAATATGAAAAAATTGCACTAAATTATTTAGGCAGTATAACGCTATGTTAGATCGTGACGGGTTTCGCCCGAATGTTGGCATTATTTTATGCAATGCCAGCAATCAGGTATTTTGGGGTAAGCGTATCCGTGAGCATGCTTGGCAGTTTCCGCAAGGTGGTATTAATTATGGAGAAAGTCCAGAGCAGGCCATGTATCGCGAGTTGATGGAAGAAGTAGGTTTAAAGCCGGAGCATGTGAAAATTTTAGGTCGCACCAAAGATTGGCTACGTTATGAAGTGCCCACTAGCTGGATAAAGCGTGAATGGCGCGGTAGTTATAAAGGCCAAAAACAAATCTGGTATTTACTGCGCATGGTTGGTCGTGACACCGATGTTTCTTTGCGTGCCAGTGATCATCCGGAATTTGATGCCTGGCGCTGGAGTGATTACTGGGTGCCTTTAGCCGATGTGATTGAATTCAAACGCGGCGTGTATGAGTCTGCGTTGAACGAACTGGCGCCGCATTTACACCACAAACCGGCAAAATAAGCCGGTTTAAACTGCTCGGTGCTCTCAATCAATAATCAATCCATCAATAATCAGATGGATTGTATTGGGCAGCCTAATTGTCGTGAATTAGTTGCTTGCTGTTACTGCCATCAACTCACCTAATTTAACGCCTGTGGCGGCTTGCCAGCTGGGATTAAATTGCAGGATATCTCGTTCAAACAACATCACCACGGTGGAACCGAGTAAGAACCGTCCCATTTCATCGCCTTGGTTTAGTTGAATGTTTTGGTCATGGTAGGTCCATAGGCGCGGTCTAGCCGAGCGCGGTGGATTGATAATGCCGCTGGGCGCATCATGCCAGACGGTCGCCATGCTGCCCACTATCGTGGCGCCAACCAGCACCATGATAAAACTGCCATGCTGTGGTGAGCTGAATTCACAGACTACACGCTCATTGCGCGCAAATAGTCCAGGTACGCCTTGTGCTGTGGTCGGGTTCACCGAAAATAAATCACCCGGAATATAAGTCATGCTTTGCAGTTTGCCGTCACAGGGCATATGGATGCGGTGGTAATCTTTAGGGCTTAAGTAGATGCAGGCGAAATGGCCATCGTTAAATTTTTCCGCTAAGGTTTGATCGCCGCCAACTAAGGCCAGGCTAGAGTAATGGTGGCCTTTTGCCTGAAATATCTGGTCGTGCTTTATTTTTCCAAACTGGCTAATCGCGCCATCGACTGGACAAATAAAATCAGCGGCCGCCAGTGGGCGTGCGCCAAGCTTTAATGGTCGCGTAAAAAAATCGTTGAAAGTCTTATATTGACTGATATTAGGCTCAGCGGCTTCTAGCATATTGACCTGATAGCGCCCAATAAACCAGCGGATCACGGCGGTGGTCATGCTGCCGGCTTTGAGGTTAGCGAGCTTGCCGGCAAGCTGGGTGATGGCTTGCTTGGGTAAAAGGTATTGAATTAATACGGCGATATAAGGCGTCACTTAAACTCTCTTTGCACGAGGTGTGCTTAATAGGACCAATATTAAAAAAGGGCAGGACGCGATCGTCTTGCCCTTCTTTGTTAACACTAACGCATAAATACTTATGCTTACATTATTGATACATGAATTGCTGTCAACAATTAGTTTTTAGATTGATCGACTAATTTGTTTTTTGCGATCCATGGCATCATCGCGCGTAATTGACCGCCAACTTGTTCAATCGGGTGGGCAGCGTTCAGGCGACGACGTGCAGTCATTTCAGGGTAGTTGGTACGACCTTCTAAAATGAACTGTTTTGCATAGTTACCGTTTTGAATGTTAGCTAAGCATGTTTTCATTGCCGCGCGTGATTGATCATTAATCACTTGTGGGCCAGTCACATATTCGCCATATTCAGCATTGTTGGAAATGGAGTAGTTCATGTTGGCAATGCCGCCTTCGTACATTAAATCAACAATCAATTTAAGTTCGTGTAAGCATTCAAAATAAGCCATTTCAGGGGCGTAACCGGCTTCAACCAAGGTTTCAAACCCGGCTTTAACTAACTCAACCGCGCCGCCGCATAATACCGCTTGCTCACCGAACAAGTCAGTTTCTGTTTCTTCACGGAAATCAGTTTCAATCACGCCGCCTTTAGTGCCGCCGTTAGCCGCTGCATATGACAATGCCAGAGCTTTCGCCGTACCAGATTTATCCTGATACACCGCGATCAATGAAGGTACGCCGCCGCCTTTAAGAAACTCGGAACGCACGGTATGGCCTGGGCCTTTTGGTGCAATCATAATCACGTCTAAATCGGCGCGTGGTGTGATTTGGTTGTAATGAATATTAAAACCATGGGCAAAAGCTAAGGTCGCGCCTGATTTTAAATGGTCAGCGATATCCGCACTGAAAATCTGTGCCATGGTTTCGTCTGGTAATAACAGCATGATCACATCAGCATCTTTTACTGAAGCAGCGATTTCTTGCACATTGTGGCCGGCGGCGACGGCTTTAGCCCATGAGCTGCCGCCAGTACGTAGGCCAATAGTGACGTTTACGCCGCTATCTTTAAGGTTAGCGGCGTGCGCGTGGCCTTGTGAACCGTAACCGACGATGGTTACTTTTTTGCCTTTGATTAAACTCAGGTCTGCGTCTTTGTCGTAATAAACTTTCATTTTTTCATCGCCTTTCTATGCTGATGCTGTATAAATTATAAATAGAGTGTTTTAAAATTAACTTACTTAAACTTTTAGAACGCGGTCGCCACGGCCTATGCCTGACGCGCCAGTGCGGACTGTTTCTAAAATAGCGGCTTTATCCAAGCTTTCAATAAAAGCATCTAGTTTAGTCCCGGAGCCGGTAAGCTCTATGGTAAAACTGCCGTCGGCCACATCGATAATACGGCCGCGGAAAATATCGCACATACGTTTCATTTCTTCGCGAAATGCGCCAGTCGCCTTGACTTTGACCAGCATCAGTTCGCGTTCAATAAATTTGCCATCGTTTAAATCCAGCACTTTGACCACATCAATGAGCTTGTTGAGCTGTTTGATGATTTGCTCTATGACTTCGGCTGAACCAGAGGTGACGATCGTCATGCGGGATAGGGTGGGGTCTTCGGTAGCGGCAACTGTGAGTGACTCAATGTTGTAGCCACGAGCAGAAAACAAGCCGGCAACGCGTGATAATGCGCCGGCTTCATTTTCCATTAATAGTGAAATAATATGTCTCATTTTATCCAGTCGCCCTACAGTTCTTCAGCCAAAATCATTTCAGATAAACCCTTACCGTTTTGTATCATTGGAAATACATTTTCCTTTTGATCGGTAATGAAATCCAAAAATACAAAGCGTGATTTCATGGCAAAGGCTTCTTTTAGTGCGCCTTCTACATCACCCGGTTGGGTGATTTGCATGCCGACATGGCCATAGGCCTCAGCTAATTTCACAAAGTCGGGCAGGCTATCCATATAAGATTCAGAGTAGCGATTCTCGTAGAAAAACTCTTGCCATTGACGCACCATACCTAGATAGCGGTTATTGAGCATAATCACTTTAATCGGCAAATTATATTGCTTGCAAGTTGAAAGCTCCTGAATATTCATCTGAATACTGCCTTCGCCGGTCACACAGGCAACCTGTGCATCAGGATGCGCTAGTTGCACGCCCATGGCGTAAGGCAAACCCACGCCCATCGTGCCTAAGCCGCCAGAGTTAATCCAGCGTCGTGGCTTATCAAACGGATAATATTGGGCTGCCCACATCTGATGCTGACCGACGTCTGAGGTTACAAAAGCCTCGCCGTTAGTGACTTCATGCAATTTCTGAATCACATATTGCGGTTTTATCAGTTCTGTACTTTGTGCATAATTCATGCATTTTCTGCCACGCCAGGCTTCAATCTGCTTGAACCATGAAGCGAGTTCAGCCGTGTTTTGTTTAGGTTTCTCCGCTGCAATCAGCTCATTCATGTCGGCTAGCACCGACTTTACGTCACCGACAATCGGCACATCAATTTTCACACGTTTTGAAATTGAAGATGGATCAATATCAATATGAATAATGGTGCGTGGGTTCGATAAAAAATGCGCCGTATTGCCAATAACGCGGTCATCAAAGCGTGCGCCGACTGCGAGCAATACATCGCAATCCTGCATCGCCATATTGGCTTCATAAGTACCATGCATGCCGAGCATGCCCAGAAACTTAGGATCAGACGCCGGAAATCCGCCTAGCCCCATCAGTGTGCTGGTGATCGGAATACCTAGGGTTTGAATTAGCTTGATTAAATGTTCAGCGGCATCGCCGAGCACGACGCCGCCACCGGAGTACACCATCGGCCGTTTCGCTTCAGTCAGCAGTTTAAGCGCTTTTTTGATTTGACCTAAATGACCCTTAGTCACTGGGTTATATGAGCGCAGTTGTACAGTTTTAGGATATTCAAATGCACACAGATGCGCGGTAATATCTTTAGGGATATCGACTAATACCGGTCCTGGACGGCCACTGTTGGCGACATAAAACGCCTTTTTCATGGTGGCAGCAATATCTTTTACATCTTTAACCAGAAAGTTATGTTTAACGCAGGGGCGAGTAATGCCGACGGTATCACATTCTTGAAACGCATCTTCACCGATGGCATAAGTCGGCACTTGGCCGCTAATAATCACCATCGGAATTGAGTCCATATAGGCAGTAGCAATGCCGGTTACAGCATTGGTTGCGCCTGGACCTGAGGTTACTAGGGCGACGCCAACTTTACCGGTGGAACGTGAGTAGGCGTCAGCTGCGTGCAATGCCGCCTGCTCATGGCGCACGAGGATATGCTTAAACTTATCCTGATGAAAAATTGCATCATAAATATGCAGCACCGCACCACCGGGGTAGCCAAATATATATTCAACATTTTCTTCATGCAAGCAGCGTATTAAAATTTCTGCGCCGGTGAGTTGTTTACTGCTTTGTTCCATGCTTGGCTTCCATTGCGAATTTCATGTTTTTAAAAAGCATGAAGGGTTTTACCTAAATTGCTGCTTAGAATTTACTAAATATCGGTTTTTTTAGCTGATAACATTGAATTAATGTTAATTTTTTTATTGATACGCCAACCCTACACCATAACGGTTTGAGCTTATTTGGTCAAGGCTGAAAGTTTATTGAGCCGTGCATTTTATTTTGAAATTAAGGCGACGCATGACGCTTACGGCATATTTGCGCTAGCTTCGGCTCAATTATGGCGGAAAAATGGCATTGTGCGTGGCTGCACTTTAATCAGCCGCTAATGGTGGCACTACTTTTAGCAGCTCTTCAATCGTGGTGATACCGGCGGCAATTTTTTCTGCGCCGTTGATGATAAGCGGCTGCATGCCGCTTTGTCGTGCTAATTGCGTTAGCTGTTGTAAATCAGTTTCCGCTGTAATCTTTTTTCTTAATGCAGGGGTCATGGTCAGCATTTCGTAAATACCGCTGCGGCCTCTAAAGCCGGTATTACGGCACTCCGCACAGCCTGCCGCCTGGTAGATAACGGCTGGTTTGGCAATATGCCAGCGTCCTACCAATGCCTCCCATTGCGTTTGTTCAAGTGTTGCCGCAACTTTGCAGTGGCTGCATAAAGTTCGCACTAGACGTTGCGCCATGATGCCGATGACAGTGGAGTGGATCAGATAGGCCGGAATGCCCAAATCTAGCAGCCGGGTGACTGCCGACGGCGCATCGTTGGTATGCAGCGTCGATAACACCAGATGGCCGGTAAGCGCGGCTTGAATCGCCATGTCGGCAGTTTCCAGATCGCGGATTTCACCTACCATAATAATGTCAGGATCCTGCCGCATCAGCGTGCGTATGCCTCTGGCAAAGCTTAAGCCGATATTTTGCTGCACTTGCATCTGGTTGAATAAAGGCTCCACCATTTCAATCGGTTCTTCTACGGTGCAGACATTGACTTCGGGTGTGGCCAGTTGGCGCAAGGTGGCATATAAGGTCGTGGTTTTGCCTGATCCAGTCGGCCCGGTGACCAGAATTATGCCGTTAGGCGCCTGCGTCCAACTATGCCAAATTTGTGCCTGCGCGCTTGAAAAACCTAAGGCTAAAAAGTCTTTGGACGAAACTTCCGGCGCAAAAATACGCATCACCAATTTTTCACCAAACGCAGTCGGCATGGTCGATAAACGCAATTCTATTTCAATGCCTTCGGCCGATAAGGTTTTAATACGTCCGTCTTGCGGCCGCCGTTTTTCCACCATATCCATGCGGCCGAGCAGCTTGATGCGGCTGGTAATGGCATTCATGATATTAGGCGGCAGCTGATAGACCTGATGCAGCACACCATCGATGCGAAAGCGCATGACGCCCATATTGCGTCTGGGTTCAAGATGAATGTCGCTGGCGCGCTGTTCAAATGCATATTTGAATAGCCAGTCGACAATATTGACGACATGCTGTTCATTGGCATCGAGATTTTTGTCTTTACCGAGTTCAACCAGCTGTTCAAAATTCTGTACACCGACGACTTGCCCGGCTTTTGCCAGATTGGCAGCGTTGATTGAACTGGCTAAACTGTAAATTTCGGGCAGGTAGCGGTTGATTTCGAGCGGGTTGGCGACGACCAGTTTCACCGTCATGTTCAGCACCCGTTCCAGATCGACTATCCAGTCAGTGCTAAACGGTTCGGTGGTGGCAATGATAGCAACAGCATTACTTGCTGAAATCGGCATGATTTTTAAACGTTCGGCATAGCCTTTGGAGATAATCTGCGCGGCTGCGGCAAAGTCTAGTTTAAGCGGGTCTATCGGGTAATAATCGAGTCCGGCTTGCAATGCGAGCCAGGCCGAAAGTTCTTCCACGGTAATTAATTGGTGCGGGGCTTTCAGGTTTTTCCATTGCTGTGCACCGATGACGACCAGCGGGTGCAGATTGGAACTATCGAACTTGCGGTCTTTGTACAGATTTTCTGCTTGCAGCTTGTGTAATATGCCGTCGTTCACCAGCATTTGCAGCACACCGCCTAGGGTGAGGCGGCCAGTGGGATTGGTTAGCGAAGCAGCTTTAGTCATGACCGTGCCTTTTCTAAGTCGGTGCGCCCTGCGTTTTAATGTATAAAATTAATCTATTCATTATTTTTATACATTAAATTTTTCAATAGCTTAGCATGCGGCTGGGTTGCAAGCCGTGCATTTAAATCCGCATCGATAAATCGATGGCCTGCACGTTTTTGGTGAGCGCGCCAATGGAGATGCGGTCAACACCGGTCAGTGCGATTTCACGCACATTCTGCAAGCTGATGCCGCCAGAGGCCTCTAACACAGCCGCGTGCTCGCTATGCCGATTCAGGCTTACCGCCTGCGCCAGCAACTCGGGACTAAAATTGTCTAACAAAATACTGCGCGCCCCCGCATTGAGGGCCTCGCTAAGCTGTTGCAGATTTTCAACTTCGATCTGTATGCTCACGCCAGCATTCAACGCAAAAGCTTGTTGCAGCACAGCGCTAATGCCACCGGCGGCGGCAATATGGTTTTCTTTAATTAAAATGCCATCATATAACGCCAGGCGCTGGTTATGGCCACCACCGACGCTGACCGCATATTTTTGCGCCAGTCTTAAATTGGGTAGCGTTTTGCGCGTATCCAGAATCTGACAGATAGTGCCGGCAACCGCATCCACATATTTACGTGTTTCTGTAGCCGTTGCCGATAAGGTTTGCAGAAAGTTAAGTGCGCAGCGCTCGGCGCTAAGTAGTGACTGTGCTACGCCGGTTATCTGGCACAGCGCTTGATTAGCGGCGACGCGTTCGCCTTCAGTCACCAGCCAATTGATGCGCAGATTGGCATCGACTTGCTTAAAGCAGGCGTTGACCCAGTCTATGCCGCAAACGATAGCGCCCTCGCGCACGATAATCGTTGCACTGGCCAATTGTTCGCGTGGAATCAGCTGTGCAGTGAGATCGCCACTGCCGATGTCTTCAGCCAGCGCCGCTTTTACTTGAGCGTTGATTAGCGCAAAGAAGGCGGTGGAGTCGGGCGGGTAGTGTTGATTAAATAGGGTCATGGTTTTGCAGGCTAGTCTTGGTGTTTGAATTATAATGCGATCAACCCTTAATGATGAGTAAAAACCATGAAACTTTTATATACCATCAACAGCCCTTATGCGCGCAAAGTGCGCATCGTCGCCGCCGAAAAACATGTAGAACTAGTGCTCGAACTGGTCGTTCTCGCTGCGGCTGATTGTCCGGTGGCGCAATATAACCCACTAGGAAAAGTGCCGGTATTGATTTTAGATGATGGCGATAGCTTGTATGACTCACGCGTGATTGTGGAATATTTAGATCATCGTACGCCGTTAGCGCATTTGATCCCAACTGATCACAACACTAAAATCGCCGTGCGCCGCTGGGAGGCCTTGGCCGACGGTGTCTGTGATGCGGCGGTAGCGGTAATGCTCGAGCAGCGTCGCGCCGCCATCGATGAGGCGCTGATTGTGCGGCAAATGACTAAAGTCCGCCACGGCTTGCAAACGCTGGAGGCGGATTTAGGCCCGAATAAATGGTGTGTAAACGATAATTTTAGTTTGGCGGATATTGCCGTAGGTTGTCTGCTCGGTTATATAGCCTTGCGCTTTGCCGCCAGCATTAATTTAGTCGATGAATATCCGAATTTATCGCGCCTGAATACGGCGCTACTTAAGCGTGCATCATTTACTGATAGCTTGCCGCAGGCCTGATCAGCCGAACACGCGCTCAGTCCGGGTTAAATGGCGGCAGTAATGATGCCGCCGCCGAGGCAGACATTGCTCTCATAAACCACAGCCGATTGGCCGGGCGTAATCGCCCATTGTTTCTGACCGAATTTAATCTCAACTTCGCTCGCAGTTAAACGCTCGATCTCACACGGCGCATCGGGCTGGCGATAACGCGTTTTCGCCGCATATACCCAGTTAGTTTTGGGTTGGTCCTCGGCGGCGCTGCCGGCTATCCAGTGCAGTTGGCCGGCGAGTAAGCCGTCACTCAATAATAAAGGATGCTCGTGGCCTTGAACGACAATCAGCACATTAGCCGCCATATCTTTCGCGGCCACAAACCAGGGTTCACCATTGCTCTCGCGGCTGCCACCAATTTTCAGGCCCTGGCGTTGACCCAGCGTGTAGTACATCAGCCCTTCATGCCGGCCAACGAGTTTGCCGTCAGGCGTTTTGATATCGCCCGGATCACGTGGCAAGTATTGGCTTAAGAACTCTTGAAATGGGCGTTCGCCAATAAAGCAAATACCGGTCGAGTCTTTTTTTTCTGCGTTGATGAGCCCGGCTTGGCGTGCGATTTCACGTACTTCGCGCTTGAGGTACGTGCCTAGGGGAAATAAAGTTTTAGACAGCTGCGCCTGATTGAGGCGATGTAAAAAATAGCTTTGATCCTTACCGCCATCATCGGCTTTTAATAGCTGGAATAATCCTGGTTTAAGCGGATTTTCACGCACTTGCGCGTAATGACCGGTGGCGATTAAATCAGCCCCCAGGCTCATGGCATGGTCTAAAAAAGCCTTGAATTTTATTTCGGCATTACACAAAATATCCGGATTGGGCGTGCGTCCGGCCTTGTATTCGCTTAAAAAATTAGCAAATACGCGGTCTTTATATTCTTTACTGAAATTGACCGCTTCAATATCGATGCCGATTTTATCGGCCACGGAAACAGCGTCGATCAGGTCTTGTTTGCTTGAGCAGTATTCATCGGTGTCGTCATCTTCCCAGTTTTTCATAAACAGACCGGTAACGGCATAGCCTTGTTGCTTGAGCAGCAAAGCGGTGACTGAGGAGTCGACGCCGCCAGATAGGCCAACGACCACTTTTTTCTTTTGTGCTTGATTCAGGTTCATCGTGTGTTAATTCAATAGGTTAATTCAATGCGTTTTAATGATGGATTGTTGACGGCCACGCTGGGGTCAGTGCGTCAGCTGTTATAAATGTGTCAGCACCGCTAGTGGAAATTGTTGGCCGTTTAAATAGTCTTCAATACATGTTAGCACTTGCGGGCTGCGCATCAGCATTGCATTTTGCCGAATTTCATCCACTGTCATCCATAGCGCACGAATAATGCCAGTGTCTAAAGCTAATAATGGCTGATGATCACTCACACTGCCGATAAATGCGAAGCGCAGATACGTGGTGTCATTATGCGCATGCTTCCAGTGGTAAACACCGAGCAAGGACTCGGGCTTAAAGCGGTAGGCGGTTTCTTCCAGCGTTTCACGCACCACGGCTTGCAGCAGGGTTTCGTTATCCTCTAAATGGCCGGCGGGCTGGTTAAAACGGTTACCACGGTCTGTGCTTTCTTCGACTAATAAAAATTTGCCATGATCTTCGACGATTGCGGCAACCGTGGCATGCGGCATCCATTGCGTGGCTTGGGACATGGGGCTGATCTTTTATTGAATATTTACTATTTTAACCCGAAGCCGCTGCTTTAAAACAGAACTGCGTGTTTCTAGCTAGATTCTGGCAAGCACCTGCGCGTTAAAGCGCTAGCCGCGGAAACAAACCGATGACACCGCGGGCAATAAATTCAACCGCCATCGCCGCCAGAATCAAGCCCATCAGGCGGGTGACGATATTGATGCCGATGCTGCCGAGCTGGTGCGATATGCCAACCGACAAGCGCAGGGTAAGCCAGATGATGAAACATATAATCAATACTGGCAGCATCAGCGACAAGTGGCCGATAAAGCTGCTGTTTTGTTGGGCGGCAATGATCATATTACCAATAGCGCCCGGGCCGGCAAGTAAGGGAATACTCAACGGCACGATGGCGATCACTTCACGTTCAGCCAGTGTTTGCGCCTCTTCCGGCGTCTGCCGCGTGCCGCTTTGCTTGCCGTGCATCATGGAGATGGCGATCAGCATCAGCAATATACCGCCGCCGACCTGAAACGACGGAATCGAAATGCCAAAAAAACTCAAAATCTGGTCGCCTAGAAAAGCAGACATAGCGAGTACGATAAAGACGGTGACAGCGACAGTTTTTGCCGTTTTTGCACGGTCCGCGTTACTCCAGCCATCGGTGGCGCTGATGAAAATGGGTACGCTACCAATCGGGTTCACAATAGCAAATAAAGCGAGCGTGACTTTAAACAGAGCAGCTGAGTCGATCATATGGCGCCTCGTGAGTGAAATGCAGTGATATAAGCATAGACGCTTAATTTAAGCTTTGTCTATTTAACTATAGTAAATTAAAGTGCGCATAGACGTGAGTTAATATGCGTTTGCCGATGTTGAATTTATCGAAGTTAAGTTTGCCTAATTAGAGTATGACTATGTTGAGTAACCCCGTTTTGACTCCCACTATTTATCTTGCGTCGCGCAGCCCGCGTCGGGTAGAGCTGTTGCGACAGCTCGGACTTAGCTGTGAAATATTACCCGCAGATATCGATGAAACGCAGCTAGTCAATGAAACTGCGGAGCATTATGTGCTGCGTTTGGCGCAGCAAAAGGCAGAAGCCTGTTTGCAGCGGCTAACGCCAGCGCAGCGGACGCAGCCAGTTTTGGCGGCAGATACCACGGTAGTGTTGGCCGGGCTAGTGCTGGGCAAGCCTGAAAACGATGATGATGCCCGGCGCATGTTGCGCGCACTCTCCGCCAGCCGGCATCAGGTGCATACCGCAGTCGCGCTGGCGTTTAACGATCAGCTGCAACTGCTGCTGTCGACGACGCAGGTGGAGATGATGGCGCTGACGACTGCGCAGATTGAGGCCTATATCGCCAGCGGTGAGCACCTCGATAAAGCCGGCAGCTACGGCATACAAGGCCTGGCGGCAGCGTGGATTGTGCGTATTGAGGGCAGTTATAGTGGCGTCATGGGTTTGCCTATTTATGAAACAGCCGCTTTACTTAGAAACTGCGGCATTATCGACAGCTCGATCTGATTGTGAAAACAATAAGGCGCAGCAGCAGAAAATTCAGCAAAAATTAAAAATAGTTAAAAGAGAATGCAAATTGAGTGAAGAGATCCTGATTAATGTAACCCCGCAAGAAACGCGCATTGCCATGATGGAAAACGGCATCGTGCACGAACTGCAGATTGAGCGCGCCTCGTCACTAGGGCTGGTGGGTAATGTCTACCGTGGCGTTGTTTGCCGTGTGTTACCTGGCATGCAGTCAGCCTTTGTTGAAGTGGGTTTGCAGCGCGCCGCTTTTTTGCATGCGGGTGATGTGTTTGAATGCGGTGACTCGGCAGCACCACGACCGATACAAGAAGTGCTGCGTGAAGGCCAGTCGTTAATGGTGCAGGTGATTAAAGAGCCGATTGGTACCAAGGGCGCCAGGCTGACCACGGCAATCAGCATCGCCGGGCGGTTTCTGGTGTATTTGCCGCAACAAGAGCACATCGGTGTATCGCAGCGCATCGGCGTCGAGGCCGAGCGTGAGTTACTCAAAGCGCGTTTGCTCGGTTTATTGCCAGAAAAGCGCGTCGGCGGCTACATTATTCGCACCATGTCCGAAGCGGCAACGGATGACGAGCTGCGCGCCGACATCGACTATTTAAACAAAACCTGGGCGCATATTGTGGCTAAAAATACTAGCGTGCCTGAGCGTAGCCTGATTTTTCAGGACTTGAACTTAGCCATGCGCGTGCTGCGCGATGTGCTCTGTGCAGACACCGAAGTGGTGCGCGTAGACTCCAGCGAAACTTACCAGAAGCTGGCCGACTTTGCCAAACTCTACGCCATCACCGCGCTCGACAAACTCGTGCATTATCAAGGTGAGCGGCCACTGTTTGATTTTTACAATATCGAGCAGGAAATCGACAAAGCGATGTCGCGTAAGGTCGAGCTTAAATCTGGTGGCTATTTAATTTTTGATCAGACCGAAGCGCTGACTACGGTGGATGTCAATACCGGCAGTTTTGTTAGCGGCAAGAATTTATCCGACACGATTTTTAAAACCAATCTCGAAGCCGCTCAATCCATCGCGCGTCAGCTGCGCCTGCGCAATCTAGGCGGTATTATCATTATCGACTTTATTGATATGGATGAGGATGAGCAGCGGCAAGTAGTACTGGAGGAGTTGCAAAAAGCGGTTGATCGTGATCGTGCACGTAGCGGCATCAACGGCTTCACGCCGTTGGGGTTGGTGGAAATGACCCGCAAACGTACGCGCGAAAGCTTAGCGCATATCCTCTGTGAATCCTGTTTGACCTGCAAGGGCCGCGGTGAACTCAAAACCGCACAAACCGTCTGTTATGAAATTTTACGTGAATTGTTGCGTGAGGCGCGCCAGTTCAATGCGCGCGAGCTGCGCGTGCTTGCTGCGCCTAAAGTAATTGATATGCTGCTTGATGAAGAATCGCAAAGCCTGGCTAATCTATCCGACTTTATCGGCAAGCCGATTTCTTTGCAGGTAGAAACGCATTACAGTCAGGAATCGTTTGATATTATTCTGATGTAGCCTCTGACCTTGACGCTATGGCGAGGCGCTAGGCATGTTAGCGGCGGCGCTAGCTGGCAGCGTTTGCGCTTTGCGGCAAACCGCCAACAAAGGCCGTGCTCATAGGCGTCGCTGCATCGGGCTGCCGCGCATCCTGACTATTAGGATGCTGTGCGCGGCTGAGGTCAGGCAGCTGGTGGCTGTCGGGGCTAAATTTAGCGCAGCGCAGCAACTGCAGCAGGATCAGATCCAGTTGCTGACACTGCTGTTGATATTGCGCCAGCGCTAATGTCGATAGCGCCAGCTGCTGGCGTAACTGGTCGCTACTGCTGTGTGACTGCATCAGGGATTCGGCACGCTTATCCAGCGCAAGTTTATGCGTAGTTATTTGCTCCTGTAATTCGGCAATGACTACGCTTAACCAGTACTTGCAATCGGCCAGCATCTGCTCGAAGATGACTTGGGTTTGTGCGCCTAAGCCTAAAAAGAACTTACGGATGACAAAGCGTTTTTCGGTGAGCAGGTTGACCGGGTCGGCACAAAAATTATCGGTCATATTTTGCAGGGCTTGCATTTGATGCATGAAATCATCAAGATTGAGCGCAATCGCTTCCGATTTTTCAAAACCATGTTTCTTGCAAAATAGTTGATAGAGGCTATCGGTCTGTTTTTTGATGAGCTGGCTTTCCTGCGTGATTTCTTCAGCCAGTCGCGTCGCGAGCCTTACCATTTCACGCATGCTGCTATTTAAACCCAGCGTGGTCCAACTGTCGCCCATGTCGCGTTTTACCTCGGCCAAAGTGGTATCTAAATAAGCCAGGCTCAAATGGCGCAATAGTTTATCGCCCATTTTTTTGATGCGCTCACGGCCATCGTTAAAGCTGATCAGTGAGGCTTCGTAGCTTTTACGTTCCGCCACAACTTCAGCCAGAATATCTTTAGAGATATCCACATTCTGCGTTTGCATGGCGGCTAGTTCGGCTAGCTGCAGCTGCATCTGCTTCACCCGTATGCGTGCATATTTACGCGAAACACGGATCATATTCGAACATTCAGTGACAACGGAGCGGCCAAGGATTTCATGTTTAGCCGTTAGCATTTGCTCGGCAAGCGCGTTTTCCAGCCGGCTAATACCGCTGCGTTTAAGTAAAGCCTCATCTTTTTTAATCTTAGCCAGTAAAGCCTTTTGCGCCGAGATCGCGTAAATATGGCCGTCGTCGACACCAAGTTCGCGCGCTGTATTTTGAATCTGTTTGTCGATAAGCGCGTCAACTTCGGCTTCTGTTTCCAGTCCATCCCAGAGCAGATCTATTTTATTAAGTATGACCAGTTTATGAACGGCGCGCTTGTGCACATAGTCTGTCCAGATTTTCATATCGGATTTAGTAATACCGGTGTCGGTGGTTGTTAAAAACAACACCGCATGCGCTTGCGGGATAATGCTCAGCGTCAGTTCCGGTTCAGCGCCCATGCTATTGAGCCCTGGCGTGTCAATCACAACTAAGCCATGCTGCAGCAAAGGATGCGGATAGTTGATCAAGGCATGTCGCCACTTTGGAATTTCAACCATGCCTTTTTCAGCATAGAGCTGGGCCATGCTGGCATCATTTTCGTCCCAGAAGCCGAGTTTTTTTGCGCGCTCCAGATCAACTTCTTTAGTTTCTACCAGTGCTCTTAAGGTCTCTTTCATCTCGTCTGGCGCCGAAAGATCTAAACGAATTTTGTGCCAGACATCGGGCGTGGATTTGAGGAAGTTGAGCGTGTCGTCGCTGTCTCGGCTTTCAATCGGCAACAGTTTAATGCACGGCTCTAGACTAGCGTCCCAAAAAATTTCATTCGGGCACATGGTCGTGCGTCCCGGCTCGCTCGGCAGTAGCCGCTGGTTAAAGTCAGAAAAGAATAAGGCGTTGATGGTTTCAGTTTTGCCGCGAGAGAATTCGGCGAGGAAGGCAAGTACCAAGCGGTCTTTTTTTATGATGTCCTTGATATCGTAAAGCCGCAGTTCCTGGTTGGCGTTGAGGTCTTCAGCGAGCGTCAGCCAATCTACATAACGATCTATGGCCGCAATCAGCGTTTCCCGCCAACGGCTGTAGGCGTTAATCTTAGCACTTAGGTTTGACATCACCGGATCCATTCACTCAGGGGTTTTAGCTCGGGTTTAGTTCATAGCATCATCAGCAGGCGTTGCTCCAACGGCAGCAATATAGTGGTTAGCAATAACTGTGCCACGATAATAAATACCAATGGACTTAAGTCTATATTGCCCGCTGACGGGATGAACCTTCTTAAAAAGCGTAACAGCGGATAGGTCAGACTATTTAATATCGGTGCTAGCGGCGTGTGCGGGTTGATCCAGCTTAAAACGGCTTGTATTAATATGGCATACAGAAAAAGCGTGATGCTCATGCTGACGATGCCGAGCAATGCCAAGCCGAGCACGGTTGGCCAGATGCTGCCGGCGGCGATTAATAATGGAAAACCTTTGAGCCAAAGACTGGCGAGCGCGAGTAGCAGCTGGCTTATAAACGCGAGCACTAATGTGGAAACATCGAGCTTGGCTATGCTCGGTAAAACGCGGCGCAGCGGTTTTACCGCAAAGTTGGTCACGCTTACAATCAGCTGTGCCGCCTGGTTTTGAAAAGATACTTTAGTCAGTTGAAAGTAAAAACGTAGTAAAAATGCCAAGGTGAGCAGACCGAGCAGTGTTTGTACTAAAAATAAAATCGCATTGTTCAACATGTTGATGATTTCCCAATTTTTTATTAATTAATTTTTTTTACTAATATTTTGTGCTGAATTTTAGATCCCTAGCTTCACGCTGCCGACTGTGCGCCTAACTGGTCACCGAGCTGCACCGATTTAGCTGCTGCTGCCTGCGCCGCTTGCAGCATGGCCTGCTTGATATTGGCGGCTTCTAGCGCCAGTAACCCCTGTTCGGTGGTGCCGCCTTTTGACGTCACTTGTGCGCGCAGCGTTTTAATGTCGTCGGTGCTGTCTACAGCGAGTAAGCTTGCACCGGCAAAGGTTTGTATAGCAAGCAGGCGGGCTTCTTCAGGCTTTAGTCCCAAGGCTACCGCCGCGGCCTCTAGCGCTTCGATCAGGTAAAACACATAAGCCGGACCGCTACCGGAGATGGCAGTAACCGCATCCATTTTAGTTTCATCCTGCAGCCATAGCGTTTGGCCGACAGCGGCTAAAATAGTGTTCGCCTGCTCGCGTTGTAGCGCGCTGACAGCGGTCTGTGCATAGAGTGCGGACACGCCGGCTTGAATCTGTGCCGGCGTATTGGGCATCACGCGCACGATGGCGCTATAAGCATTCAGCCAGCGCGTAATATCGATAGTTCTGACGCCAGCGGCAATAGAGATCACCAGTTGCGATTGCAACACATGGCTTAACTGACTGCATACGGCTTGCAGTTGTTGCGGCTTGACCGCCAGAATAATGACGTCAGTGTTTACCAGATCAGCATAACTGTCGGTGACTTGTAACTGAAATTCTGCCGCTAATTCTGTCCGTTTCGATGCATCGAGCTCGAGCACGGTAATCGCCGACATGGCAAAACCATTATTATTTAAACCCTTGATAATGGCGCGTGCCATATTGCCGCCGCCGATAAAACTAATATTCATGACTGATACGTCCTCTATAAATGATTTGACCTGAATCTAGCCGGCTGGCCTCAAGCGCTAGCGGCAATAGTGCCAGCCGGTTGTCTGGCGCCAAACAGCGCCGAACCGATGCGGACGATGCTGGCGCCTTGTTCTATGGCAATCGGATAATCCTCAGACATGCCGATCGACAGTGTATCCAAGGCATAGCCTGTTTTGATGAGTGCATCATAGCATTCTCGTACTTGTTTGAATTGCATGCGCTGCTTATCGCGATCTTGGCTAGGCTCAGGAATCGCCATTAAACCACGTAACCTTAATTGCGGCAGGCTGACGATCGCTGCGGCCAGTGCCGCAACCTCGTGCATGGCCACGCCGCCTTTGCTCGCCTCACTATCGACATTGAGTTGTATACATACTTGCAATGGCGGCTGGCTGGCAGATCGCGCCGCATTCAGGCGCTGCGCAATTTTCAGCCGGTCGAGGCTATGCACCCAGGAAAAATTTTGCGCAATCAATTGGGTTTTATTGCTTTGTATCGGCCCGATGAAGTGCCATTCAATGGCTAAATCGCTGAGCTGCGCTTGTTTTTCCAAGGCTTCCTGCAGGTAGTTTTCTCCAAATGCGCGTTGCCCGGCAGCATAAGCCTCACGCAGCCTTAATGCGCTTTGCGCTTTGCTGACGGCAAGTAATTGCACCGTCTGCTGACAATGGCCAGCTGCGCGTGCGGATTGTATCGTTGCTAGAATATGTTGCAAGCGACTACTAATTGTGTTCATAATTCATTTAACCTAATTAAGCCGCTTCATAAATGCGGGGCCAAGCCTGATGTTCAGGGTTCAACGGCGATAAATTATAACAGGAGCAAGTTGTGGATATTTCTGATCTACTCGCATTTTCAGTTAAAAATAAAGCCTCCGACTTGCACCTTTCAGCCGGATTGCCGCCAATGATTCGTGTGCATGGTGACATACGCAAAATTAACCTGCCAGCGTTAACCGCGACGGAAGCGCACGACATGGTGTATGACATTATGAGTGATGCGCAGCGCAAAGTGTATGAAGAAACCTTGGAATGTGACTTTTCGTTTGAGATTCAGAATCTGGCGCGTTTCCGCGTCAATGCCTTTAATCAAAATCGCGGCGCCGGCGCTGTTTTTCGCACAATTCCTTCCGTCATTCTGACCTTGGAGCAACTCAATTGCCCGCCTATTTTTAAAGAGATTGCCGACACGCCGCGCGGCCTGTGTTTAGTCACCGGGCCCACCGGTTCAGGTAAATCAACGACGCTGGCGGCGATGATAGACTATATTAATGATAAAGAATTCGCGCATATCCTGACCATAGAAGACCCGATAGAGTTTGTGCATGCCTCGAAGAAATGTTTAGTCAACCAGCGTGAAGTCGGGCCGCATACCATGTCATTTAACAATGCCTTGCGTTCAGCCCTGCGTGAAGATCCTGATGTGATTCTGGTGGGCGAGTTGCGTGATTTAGAAACGATACGTCTAGCGCTCACTGCCGCAGAAACCGGGCATATGGTGTTCGGCACCCTGCATACCAGTTCAGCCGCTAAAACGGTAGACCGTATTATTGATGTGTTTCCGGCCGCAGAAAAAGAAATGGTGCGTTCGATGTTATCTGAATCTTTACGCGCCGTTATTTCGCAAACATTGTGCAAGACCAAAGACGGTCAGGGTCGAGTGGCGGCGCATGAAATTATGATCGGTACGCCGGCGATTCGTAACCTGATTCGCGAAAACAAGATTCCACAAATGTATTCAGCGATCCAGACCGGGCAAAATGTCGGCATGCAGACCTTGGACCAGAATCTGCAGGATCTAGTCAAACGCAACCTGATTTCAGCCAACGAGGCGCGTGGCAAAGCCGCTAATAAAGACACGATTCTAGGCTAAACTGGACTAGGCCGTAAAAAGGCAGATGCAGCTGATCGCGGCCGTTATCAAAATAGCATGCATAGTAAGGAGTAAATGATGGAGCAAGGTCAGGCAGAAAAGTTTGTATTTGATTTGTTGCGCTTGATGTTGGCAAAGAGCGCGTCCGACTTGTTTATTACGGTGGGTTTTCCGCCGGCATTAAAAATCGATGGCAAGGTGATGCCGGTAAGCAGCAAAGTGCTGACCGTGCAGCAGTCGCGTGAAATATCACGCGCGATTATGAATGATAAGCAAACGCTGGAGTTTGATGCCACCAATGAATGCAATTTTGCGATCGGTATTCCCAATGTGGCGCGTTTTCGGGTGAATGCATTTGTACAGCGCGGCTCAGTCGGCCTCGTGTTCAGAACTATTTCCACCAAGATTCCGGAGTTTGCCGAGCTCGGTTTGCCGGATGTGCTCAAAGACATCGCCATGACTAAGCGCGGTCTGGTTATTTTTGTCGGCGGCACCGGCTCCGGCAAGTCGACCTCGTTGGCGGCGATGATGGGTTACCGTAATCAAAACAGCTATGGCCATATTATTACCATTGAAGACCCGATTGAATTTGTGCACGAGCATAAGAACTGTATCGTTACCCAGCGTGAAATCGGCGTCGATACCGATAACTGGGGGATTGCGCTCAAAAACACCTTGCGCCAGGCACCAGACGTGATTCTTATTGGTGAAATCCGTGATCGCGAAACCATGGATTACGCGATTGCCTTTGCTGAAACCGGCCATTTATGCATGGCGACTTTGCATGCCAACAGCACTAATCAAGCCTTAGATCGCATCGTCAACTTTTTCCCTGAAGAGCGTCGCCATCAATTACTGATGGATTTATCATTGAATACGCGCGCATTTATTTCGCAGCGATTGATCCCGAAAAAAGAAGGTAAAGGCCGGGTGGCGGCGATGGAAGTGATGATCAACTCGCCATTGATTTCTGATCTGATTTTTAAGGGTGAAGTGCACGAGATCAAAGAGATTATTGCAAAATCACGTGACCTTGGCATGCAAACTTTTGATCAGTCATTATTGGATTTGTATGAGGCCGATAAGATCACTTACGAAGACACGCTGCGTAATGCCGATTCAGTCAATGACGTGCGTTTGAAAATAAAGTTAAATACCAATTCTATCCATGGCAAACACGTCGCAACCGATCTCGATCATCTAGGTATTGTGTAGAGGCAGCGATAAGCGCCGCTAGCAACGGCCTTAACTTTGATAGACGACGACACCACGCACCAGCGTGGTTTTAACTTTTCCCGCCAATTCCAAACCGGTAAACGGGCTGTTTTTGCCCTGACTTTTGAGCGCGCCTGGGCTTACCTGCCAGTAGGTAGCGGCGTCAAATATGCAAATATCGGCGTCGCTGTTAATGCTTAAATCGCCGGCGGCTATGCCCAATATTTGCGCTGAAGCCTGGGTGACGTGTTTGAGCGCTTGCCTTAAATCCAGTTTTTCCTGCTCTGCCCATTTCAAGCTGAGCGCCAGCAATAACTCCAAACCCGTGGCGCCGACTTCAGCTTCGGCAAATGGCGCTAACTTGGCGTCATCTTGCACCGGCGTATGGTCGGAACAAATCGCATCAATCGTGCCGTCTTTGAGGCCGGCACGCAGCGCATCCTGATCACGTTGCGTGCGTAATGGCGGTTTGAGATGGCAGTTCGCATCAAAGTAAGCCAGATCATGCTCGGTCAGATGTAAATTGTTGGCACTGACATCACAACTGATATTAAGACCTTTTAGCTTAGCGTTGCGGATCATGGCGACGCCTTCGGCGGTAGATAAGCGGCTGATATGCAGTTTCGCGCCAGTTTCCTCGGCGATGCGCAATATGCTGGCCAGAGCGATGACTTCAGCTGCACTCGGAATGCCTTTTAAACCGAGTCGGCTGGCAACTTCGCCGTCGTGGGCCACCCCGTCTTTGGCTAAAAACGGCTCTTCTGCATGTAAAAACAGGGTGTAGCCAAAAGTAGCGGCATATTCCATGGCGCGCCATAACACCTGGGTATCGCTAATGGCGATATTGGCTTGCGAGAAGCCGACGCAGCCGGCTTCTCGCAGCTCACCCATTTCGGACAGCACTTTACCGTGCAGCTGCCGTGTGAGCGCCCCCAGCGGGTAAACGTGGGCGAGCTGCAGCTGCTTAGCTTTATGTTTAAGCATCTCGACCAAGCCCGGCTCATCTAATACCGGGTCGGTATCGGGCTGGCAGGCGAGGCTAGTGATGCCACCGGCAACCGCGGCCTGCAGCTCGCTCACCAGGCTGGCTTTGTATTCATCACCAGGTTCACGCAATCTTGCCGACAAATCCACCAAACCCGGACATACAATCAGGCCGCTGGCGTCCAGACTTTGGTTGGCGGTAAAATCAGCTGGACAGGTGCCCAGACCAACAATTTTCCCAGCGGCAATATAGACATCGAGCTGCTGGTCTATATTATTTTTCGGGTCGATGACGCGCCCATTTTTAATTTGTATTTTCATGGCTGACTGCCAGCAATCTGGCCTCCTGCTAGTATGGCCATCACCGCCATGCGCACGGCAATGCCGTAGGTGACTTGCGGTAAAATTACCGACTGCTTGCCGTCGGCGACACTCGAATCAATTTCGACACCACGATTCATTGGCCCCGGATGCAGTACGATTGCATCCGCTTTTGCGTAAGCGAGTTTTTCCTCGGTGAGGCCATAAGTTTTAAAGTATTCTTGCGCGCTCGGCAGCATGGCGCCGCTCATGCGCTCATTCTGCAGGCGCAACATCATCACCACATCAACATCTTTCAAGCCGGCTTTCATATCATGAAACACATGTACGCCTAATTTTTCGACTTGTGCCGGCAGCAGCGTCTTCGGCGCAATCACACGCACCTCGGGCACGCCCATGGTGGTGAGCGCATGAATCTCGGAGCGCGCCACGCGCGAATGCAGCACGTCGCCGACGATGGCGACGCGTAAATTATGTAAATCCGGCTTGTATTTACGTATGGTAAATACATCGAGCAGGCCCTGTGTCGGGTGTGAGTGACGGCCATCACCAGCGTTAATAACATGAATATGCTCGGGCACATGCTTGGCGATAAAGTGCGCGGCACCGGATTGCGCGTGGCGTACCACAAACATGTCGGCATGCATCGCAATCAGGTTATCGATGGTGTCTAAAATGGTTTCACCCTTGGATTGCGACGATGAACTCACATTTAAACTGATCACGTCTGCCGACAGCCGTTTGGCGGCGATCTCAAATGTGGTGCGGGTGCGGGTGCTGTTTTCAAAAAACAGATTGCATACGGTTTTACCGCGCAGCAGCGGCACTTTTTTCACTTCGCGCTCGGCGATGCCGACAAAAGATTCTGCCGTATCTAAAATTTGATAGAGGATTTTTTTTGGCAGACCCTCAATCGAGAGTAGATGACGTAGGCGGCCGTCGCTGTCTAGTTGCGGATTATTCATGCTGTATTTATCGCGGTTGATAGATCGGGTTGATCGTGCAGTTGCAGCGTTAACGCTAATCTACCATCGGCGTGCTGTATGAGTTGCAGGTTCTGACTGGCATTAAGCGTTAATTCTGCGCCGACAATTTGCGGCGCTATCGGCAGTTCGCGCCCGCCGCGATTGATCAGTGCCACCAGGCTGATGCTGGCAGGACGGCCATAGTCGAACAACTCATTCATCGCTGCGCGTGTAGTGCGGCCGGTGTAAAAAACGTCATCAATCAAAATGATATGTTTATCGGTCACGGTAAATGCAATCTGGCTCGGACGGTTTTCAGGTTTTAAGCCGCGCTGGGCATAGTCATCGCGATAAAACGAAACATCGAGGGTACCGTGGTCAATGGCGTGAGCCGCAATCGGGCTGGCGAGCAACTGCAGCAGTCGCTGCATCAGCCAGACGCCGCCACTTTGAATACCGACCAGCGCGGTATTAGCTTGTAGCAAGGGTTCTAGCTTTTGTGCCAGCGTTAGCAGCAGCTCTTCGGCGTCAGGTAGTTGGATATTAGATGCACTCATGTTCAGGGTGTTCTCGTTTTTGTTATGCGGTCTAACCTTAAAGTCTAATACAGGCAGAAAAATTATAGACTATCAAAATAGCTCTGCAATATGGTTTGTGCGGCGACTTGATCTAGCGTGGCTTTCTGCGCCCGGCCTTTGATGCCACTTTCGTTAAGGCGACTACTGGCTTCCACCGAACTATAGCGTTCATCGATCAACATCACCGGTATATTAAAGCGACCATTTAAGCGGCGGGCAAATTTTTTGCATAGCTGCGTGATCTCGGTTTCCGCGCCATCCAGGCTTAAGGGTAACCCTACCACCAGTAATTTGGGCTGCCACTCTGTTACCAGCTTGGCTATCAATTCAAAGCGGGCGGCATTACTTTCATTGTCTATGGTTAAAAGTGGCCGTGCGCTCGCCAGCAAGTGCTCGCCTACGGCCAGGCCGACGCGCTGTTCACCAAAATCAAAACCGAGCACGGTGCTGGCTAACACTGCGCTGGCCTCATAAACATTTTCGTTATCAATCAACTGGCCATGTGCGCCCGGTTTTTGCGTAGCTGCGGCTGGCATCAGGCGTGACCGGCCACATCGGAGAGCATCGCCGGATCGACACCTAATAATGCCAATGTCGCACTAAGTTTGTCGTCATTGGCGGTGTCGTATAAAATTTTATGCAGCGTTTCCACATCTTTGGGCTGCACTGATAACCAGGAATTTTGCAGGATTTCCTGCTCCAGTTGACCGGGGTTCCAGCCGGCGTAGCCGAGAGTGAGCAGCATTTTTTCAGGCCCAACCCCTAGAGCGACTGATTCCAGTATGTCTTTGGAGGTGGTGAGTGCTGTATTTTCGGCGATGGTAATGGTGCTATCCCACTCTCCCGCCGGTAGATGCAATACAAAACCGCGTTCGGGCTGCACCGGGCCGCCATAAAGTACGTGCTTCTGTGCTACCACGCTGTCCTGCAGGTCAACCTTGATTTTTTCAAACAGCGTTTCGTAGGTAATGTCGGTTGGCCGGTTAATGACCACGCCCATGGCGCCATCCTGACTATGCGTGCAGATAAAGGTGACCGATTTAGCAAAATAAGGGTCAGCCAGTGCGGGCATGGCAATCAGAAAGTGGCCGGTAAGATTGATGTTTTCCAATGGTTTTACCAATATATGCGCTTCATTATTTAAAGTTTAATAGAATTTATGTGCGGCGTGACTTTTGTTTTTTTTATATAGAGTTTTTTATCTAGAGTTTTTATCTCGAGTTTTAATTTAGAGTTTTAATCTCGCCTAATCAATTTAGGATGCCAACTTATTTATGGTTTATTGGCTGACTCTAAATAGCCCGTCACTTCCAAGCCAAAGCCCGCCATGCTCGGCATTTTGCGTGGCGCCGCCAGCAGCTTCATTTTGCCGACACCGCAATCTAATAGTATTTGTGAGCCGATACCATATGTACGCAGTTCCTGATGGATGCGCACCGGCTCATCAGCAGCTTGAATACGCTCGATAAGCATATCACTGCTTTCCTGCTGATGCAGCAAGACAATGACGCCGGCTTCAGCTTCGGCAATGAGTTGCATGGCATCCAGCGTGCTCCAGCTGTGTGCGCAGCTGCTACGGTCTAACAGGTCAAATATGGACAGAGGTTCATGCACGCGCACTAATGTTTCTTGATCTGGCTTAGGTGTGCCTTTGATTAAGGCTAAGTGGGTTTCTTTAGCAATTTTGTCGCGATAGGCAATGAGTTGCATCGGACCGTAGGCGGTCTCTATCATGCGCTCCGCGGCACGCTCCACCAGACGTTCGGTTTGCGCGCGATGCTCGATTAAATCGGCAATCGTACCGATTTTAAGCTGATGTTCAGCCGCAAATAGCATCAAGTCCGGCAGTCGCGCCATATTGCCGTCATCTTTCATAATCTCGCAGATGACGCTGGCGGGCTCTAAACCTGCCAGCTGCGCCAAATCACAACCGGCTTCAGTGTGGCCGGCGCGCACCAGCACGCCGCCCGCCATTGCCGCCAGTGGGAAAATATGGCCAGGACTGACTATATCCTGTGCCTGCGCAGTTTTGCTGACCGCAGCTTGTACCGTGCGAGCGCGGTCTGCAGCGGAAATGCCGGTAGTCACGCCTTCAGCGGCCTCAATCGACACCGTGAAATTGGTGCCCAAACGCGTACCGTTCTTTTGCACCATTTTGGTAAGATTAAGCTGGTGACAGCGTTCTTCGGTGAGTGTCAGGCAAATTAAGCCGCGGCCATATTTCGCCATAAAGTTGATGTGTTCAGCGGTGGCAAATTCAGCCGCCATTACCAAGTCGCCTTCATTTTCGCGATGTTCGTCATCCACCAGGACCACCATGCGACCGTGTTTGATTTCTTCAATAATTTCAATGGCAGGGCTGATTGCAGCACCCGGGTGTTGCGTATTGGTATTCATGGTTATATTCACTGTTATATTCATGGCTTCATCAATTAAGCCGGGGCGTGTGCATCTTTACTGTCAGGGCTTTGCCCTGACCACTCGGTCATGCGTTCCACATAACGCGCAATCTGGTCTACTTCCAAATTGACCTGACTGCCGGCATGCAGAAATTGTAAAGTGGTGTTTTCCAGAGTATGCGGAATCAGGTTCATGCTAAACACATCACCACTTACCTGATTCACGGTGAGGCTGACGCCATTCACGCAAATTGAGCCTTTCACGGCGATATATTTAGATAGTGCATGTGGTGCCTTTATATCCAGTTTCCAGCAGTCGCCTAGTTGCTCAAAACTCACCACCTCAGCGATGCCATCGACATGGCCGCTGACAAGGTGGCCGCCTAGACGGTCGCTCAAACGCAAGGCTTTTTCTAAATTCACGGCATTGCCAGTCTCTACATTGTTGCCATTTAAGCCTATGGTCACCGACAAGGTTTCTTTAGACACATGCGCCTCAAACTGCGTGTCGCTAAATGTGACCGCGGTGAGGCAGACGCCATTGACGGCAATGCTGTCGCCGATTTTGACGTCCTGCATATTGAGTCCGCTGCAGTTAATGCGCAGCTTCAAGTCGTCGCCATGTGCGGATAGGCTGGCGATTGACCCTACCGATTGTATGATGCCTGTAAACATAGCGTGATTTTAGCAGAGTTGGCGTGCAATATGTTTCTGATGCAGTGCATAAGGCTGTTAGAATTTCACTTATGTTATCGACTATAAAATCATTTTTTACAAAATTAGCCGCATTTGAATTGTTCGTTGGCATGCGCTACACGCGCGCCAAACGCAAAAATCACTTCATTTCATTCATCTCTCTGACCAGTATGATCGGCATTGCGCTTGGCGTGGCGGCTTTGATTGTGGTGTTGTCAGTGATGAATGGCTTTCAAAAAGAGCTGCGCACACGCATTTTGGGGGTGGCATCACACTTGGAAGTCACCGGCAGCAACAATATGCTGGCTGACTGGCCGGCAGTTGCTGCGATGGCCGGCAAGCACCCACATGCGCTGGCAACTGCGCCGTATATTACCGCGCAAGGCATGCTCAGTTATGGCCAAGGGGTGCAGGGCGCGATCATTCGCGGTGTGCTGCCGGCGCAGGAAGATAAAGTCGCTGATCTTGGCCGCCACATGAAAGCCGGTAAGCTCATTGATCTGCGCGCTGGCGAGTTTGGTATTATTTTAGGCGCTGATCTGGCTTTTGCCTTGGGTGCGCAATTAGGTGACAAGGTCGTGTTAATGGCGCCGCAAGGCCAGTTTACGCCTACCGGCGTTGTGCCCAGGCTCAAGCAATTTACCCTGGTGGGTCTATTCCAGATCGGCATGTATGAATATGATGCAGGTCTGGCGCTAATTCATATAGCCGATGCCGCTAAGCTGTATCGGATGGAAAACAAAGTGTCTGGCGTTCGCCTCAAACTGGATGACTTGTTTGATGCACCGAGTATTGCCGTCTCGTTGCGCGAGCAGCTCAATCAATATGGCGGCAATTATTATGTGAGCGACTGGACGCAGCAGCACGCCAATTTCTTTCGTGCGGTACAAATGGAAAAACGGGTGATGTTTATTATCCTCACCTTAATCGTCGCTGTCGCCGCATTTAATATTGTATCGACGCTAGTGATGGCGGTGACCGATAAGCGCGCCGACATTGCCATTATGCGCACCTTGGGCGCAAGCCCGATGAGCATCATGCTGATATTTATTATCCAGGGCGCCTTGATTGGACTGATCGGCACCTTTTTAGGCGCGATGTTCGGTATCGTGGTTGCATTGAATATCGATACCATCATCCCGTTTATCGAGCATTTATTGCAGGTGCAGTTTTTAGCCAAAGATGTCTACTATATCAGTGACCTGCCTTCAGACCTGATCTGGTCGGATGTCATGACCATCGTCATTATGTCGTTTGTATTAAGTCTGCTTGCAACCTTATATCCGAGCTGGAAGGCCAGTAAAATCAATCCCGCCGAGGCATTGCGTTATGAATAATAAGGTCGATAGCACCATCGCCAGCAGTATCGTCAGTTGCAGTGCGCTGCATAAAACCTACCAGGGTCTCGACGTTGCCGTACTCAACGGCATCGATTTAAATGTGAATGCCGGCGAGCAGGTTGCCATTGTCGGCACTTCCGGTTCCGGCAAAAGTACTTTGCTGCATTTGTTGGGTGGCTTGGATGCACCGAGTAGCGGCGAGGTGCGCATCCTTGGGCAAAATCTAGCCGGCTTAAATGAAACCAAAAAAGGCGTACTGCGCAATCAGTCACTGGGGTTTGTCTATCAGTTCCATCATTTGTTGCCAGAATTCACCGCGCTGGAAAATGTAGCCATGCCGTTGCTGATTCGGCGCATGGGGCGTGAGCAAGCGCTTACATTGGCTGCGCAGACGCTGACTAAAGTCGGCTTACAGCATCGCTTAGAACATATGCCGGGTGAACTGTCTGGCGGTGAGCGTCAGCGCGCGGCGGTAGCGCGCGCCCTGGTTACGCAACCGCAATGCATACTTGCTGACGAGCCTACCGGCAATCTGGATCGGCACACCGCACACGCGGTCTTTGACTTGCTGCTGGAAATGAACCAGACGCAGCATTTAAGTCTGGTGGTGGTGACGCATGATCTCGAGCTCGCCCAAAAAATGCAGCGCCAGTATAAGTTGGTTGACGGCCAGTTGCAGCCATTGTGATGATGTAAACCTTATCGGCTTTATCGTGCACCCATGATTTTAGCCGCCTTATCATTCGTTTTTGCTGCTTGGCTGGTGCAGCAAATGGCCGCGTTACCCAGTATCTATTGGCTGTTGTCAGCCAGCTGCGCCGGCATGGTGATGTTTTTGCTGCAGTATCAGCCGCGTTTTGCCCAGTATGCCTGTCGGCAGCGCATGCTGCGCCCGGCTTTATTAAGCCTGTGTGCATTTTTGTTTGGCCTGTGCTGGGCCAGCGGTTTTGCACTATGGCGCATGAGCGCTGAGCTACCGCATGCCTGGGAACAAAAAACGATCAGCGTCATCGGCGTGGTGGCGAGCCTGCCGCAGTCGACTGAGCGTGGTGTGCGCTTTCGGTTTGATGTTGAAGAAATTCTCACTAACGACGCCGTCGTCCCGCGGCATATCAGCCTCAATCAATATTTTTTTTATAAAAGCTATGCCAGACCTGCGCTAAAAGACAGCGGCAAGCAAGCACCGCCGCTGTCACTGCCTGTGGCGCAGCATAGCAACTTTAAGGCCGGGCAGCGCTGGCAACTCGCTGTACGCTTAAAACGGCCACATGGCACACAAAATCCGCATGGCTTTGATTTTGAGTCATGGGCGCTAAGCGAGAATATCCGCGCCAGCGGCAGCATTAAAAACAGTGACAGCAACCGGCTGTTGCAGCAGTTTGTGTGGCGGCCAGCTTATATTGTTGAGCATCTACGTGAACATGTACGCCAGCGTATCGCGCGCGTCCTCGCGGATAAGCCCTACACCGGCATCATTCAGGCCCTGGTCATGGGCGATGACAGTCAGATCCGGCAAGACGACTGGCAAGTATTTCTTCGCACCGGCACCACGCATTTAATGAGTATTTCCGGCTTGCATATCACCATGCTCGCCGGTTTGGCCTACGCTGGCCTAGCTTTTATCTGGCGGCGCTATCCACCACTGGTGTTGCGTTTGCCGACACGCAAAGCGGCGAGTGCGGCTGCGGTGCTCGCAGCATTGCTCTATGCATTGATCGCTGGATTTTCCGTACCGTCACAGCGTACTTTTTACATGCTGCTGGTATTTGCGCTAGCCATGTGGTCGGGGCGGCAATTAGTGATTTCGCAAGTGCTAGCGCTGGCTTTGTGCATAGTGGTTGTGCTTGATCCGTGGGCGGTCACCGCGCCCGGGTTTTGGTTGTCATTTGGCGCGGTGGCCATGCTGGCCTATGCCTTAGGCGCGCGCGTCAGAGCGGCGCATTGGTTGCAGGCGGCAGTGCAGACGCAGTGGGCGGTCACTATCGGTATGTTGCCTTTATTACTGCTGCTATTTAACCAGACCTCAATTATTTCGCCGCTGGCCAACGCGCTGGCGATTCCGCTGATTAGTTTTGTGGTGACGCCGTTAGCGTTATTAGGTAGTTTTCTGCCGTTCGATAGCGCGCTGCATTGGTCGTATTACACACTTAATCTAGGCATGCGTGCGCTCAACTGGTGTAATCAGCTACCGATGGCGGTGTGGCAGCAGCAGGCAATGCCGGTCTGGACCTTTTTTCCGGCAATGCTCGGCGTTATCTGGCTGTTGCTGCCACGCGGCTTTCCGCTGCGCTGGCTCGGCCTGTTCGGTTTTATGCCGATGCTGTTTAGCTCGCCGCTGCGACCGCAGCTCGGTGAAATGCAGGTCACGGTGCTCGACGTCGGTCAGGGCTTAAGTGTCGTCGTACAGACGGCAACCCATACGCTGCTCTATGATGCCGGACCACAATATAATGCGCAAAGCGATGCCGCTAGCCGCATCGTGTTGCCGTTTTTGCGTGGTAGCGGCGTGAGCAAACTTGACGGCTTTATCGTCAGTCATGATGATCTCGATCATAGTGGCGGCCTGGCCTCGGTGCTGGCGCAAATGCCGGTTTCCTGGCTGGCCAGTTCCTATAAAGTAGATCTGGAAATGCCGGAAAAATCTTTAAAAATAAAGTGCATAGCTGGACAACGCTGGGTGTGGGATCAGGTGCAGTTTGAGGTGCTCTATCCTAACTTGGATAGTTATAGTGATGCTAGACTGAAAGATAATGATCGCAGCTGTGTCGTTAAAATAACGAGCCACGCCGGCAGTATGCTGCTCACCGGCGATATTGAAAAAAAGGCCGAACGTAATTTATTAGAAATGGATGCAGCAAGTGCCGCGGGCAATCTGAAAACGGATGTCATTACCGTGCCACATCACGGCAGTAAAACCTCGTCCACTTTGGCTTTTATTGCGGCGGTTGCGCCACAGGTGAGCATCGCGACCAACGGCTACTTGAACCGCTTTGGCCATCCCAAGCCGCAGGTTATGCAGCGTTACCTCGATGCCGGCAGTTTGAGCTATCGCTCCGACTACAACGGCGCAGTGCAAATCAGGTTTATGCATCAGAAAAATCAGCCGCGCATCGTGGTTGCTAGCTGGCGCAGTCAATATAAACGCTACTGGCATGAGGACTTCCAGCAATAAGCGTTGACCGCTGAAAGTTTACCCAATTAGACCGCGACTATTTAACCTCGGCCACTATCTATGGCTAAATCAGATGCGGTGGAAGCTTGCCCAAAAGCACACGACCAGCTAAAGTAGCGCAGGGATAAATTTGATCTATAGTAGTAAGTGCTTTTCAGTATTTTTTTGAATTTTAGGGAGTGGTAACTGTGTGGGAAATTATAGTAGCGGCAGGCTGGCCTATCTGGCCTCTTATCTTTGCATCAGTCGTGGCGCTGGCAATTATCGGCGAACGTTTCTTTGCGTTGCGTGAGAATAGCGTCGCCCCCAAAAATCTATTGCCGGAAGTGCAGACCTGGTTGAGTAAAGGCGGTATTACCAAAGAAACGATCGGCCGCCTGGAACAACATTCTTTGCTCGGACAAATCTTTGCCAGTGCCTTATCTAATGCCAAGAACTCGCGTGAAGTGACAAAAGAGGCGATTGAAGAAACTGGTCGCTCCGTTGCCCATCAGTTAGAAAAATACCTGCCTACCCTGGGCACAATTGCAACGATTGCACCTTTGCTGGGTTTGCTCGGTACGGTAATAGGTATGGTTGAACTGTTCGGTGCTTTCACCAGTTCCGGGCACGATGTTGCACAGTTTGCCCGCGGTATTTCCGTGGCTTTATATAATACTGCTGCCGGTATTGTAGTGGCGGTGCCAGCAATGATTACTTACCGTTATTTCCGTGCCAAAGTAGATGGCTTATTGGTCGACATGGAGCAGCAAGCGATTAAGCTGGTTGAAATTATCCATGGTGAACGTAATTAGTCCGGTTTAAAACAAAGGAATTAACATGAATTTTCAACGTGGCAAGCGCCATGAAGATCTGGAAATGAATCTGGTACCATTGATTGATGTGTTGCTGGTAATTATTATTTTTCTGGTGATCAGCACGACCTTCTCGCGCACCAGTGAGTTAGAAATCAATTTACCCACCGCCGAAGCCAATGCGCCGCAAGAAAAGCCGGTGACGATAGAGGTTGCCGTTGACGCCAGCGGCAAATATGTTATTAATCATAAAGTACTGGCTGACAGTTCAGTCAGCGGTATTAGCGCTGCGCTGCAGGCAGCGGCAAACTCTGGCAAAGAGCCGACAATTATCATTAACGCCGATGCTAAAACGACGCATCAGTCGGTGATTAATGTGATGGAAGCGTCACGTATGGCCGGTTATTCGCATATTACATTTGCTACCCAGGTTAAAGCGGGCTCTTAAATTTCAAATCCCGCGCCACATGCCAGTCAGCGGCAATGAAGGCGAAAGCTGCGTCAAAACCTAGCGTTGTCCAAGCTGCACCCGTCCAAGCTGCACCCGTCAAAGATAAACCCGTCAAAGATAAGCCAAAGATAAAATAGTGAAGACTAACGCCTTACCCAATCAAAACGCAAAAGTCTTGTACCTGCGCCTGTTCGGCTACGCATGGAAATACAAATACGTGTTTCTAAGTGGCATCATCGGCCTGGTGCTGTTAGCCGCTACCAATACGGCTTTTTTGGCGACAATTAAACAAGTTACCGACGAAGGTTTTGTGAAACAGTCGCCAGATCAGTTGGCGCTGCTGCCGCTGATGCTGTTTGGCTTAATGGCAATACGGGCTTTATCCGGTTTTGTGTCAGGTTTTTCTATGCGCTGGGTGGCGCGACGCATGGTCGAAGATCTGCGTCTGGATGTATTCCGCCAGTTGATGCGATTGCCGATCAGCTACTTTGACGAGCAATCAGCGGGTATTACTGTGTCTAAGTTGACTTACGATGTCGAGCAGATGTCAGGTGCAGCCACACGTTCAGCCATTGCCTTGGTTAGCGACTCGCTAACAGCCATTGGCATCATTGGCTACATGCTCTACCTCGATTGGCGCTTGACGCTTATCTTCGCTCTGGTTGCGCCGATTATGGCTTTTTACCTCAGAAAAATGACCCCTAAATTGCGTAGCGCTGGCCGCCAGGCGCAGGAGTCTATCGGTGAAATGACTAAAGTCGCAGAAGAAGCGGTATCCGGTCAGCGTATCGTCAAGATTTTTGGCGCCAGTAGCTATGAAAACGAGCGTTTTGCCAAGGTTGCCGCCAAAAACCGGCAGATGCAAATCCGCCTGGCGCGTATTTCCGGTCTCAATAGCATGGTGGTTGAGCTATTAGCCGCAGTTTCTTTAGGTCTGGTGGTGTATTACGCAGTTGGTCAATTTAGCGCCGGTGAATTTGCGGCTTTTGTGGCGGCGTTATTGATGTTGATTGCGCCGATTAAGCATCTGACTGCGATGAATGAAGAATTACAGGTGGCGCTTGCCGCCGCGCAAAGTGTATTTGGCGTGATCGATATCCAGCCCGAGCTTGACGATGGTCAGCAAGCTTTAGGCCGCAGCAATGGTGAAATCGAGTTCCGTCATGTCAGTCTTAGTTACAATAATGCCAAGCGTCCGGCACTTAATGATGTGAGTTTTAATATCAAGCCGGGTGAAAAGCTGGCGCTAGTTGGCCGCTCTGGTGGCGGCAAGACCACACTGGTGAATTTATTACCGAGATTTTACGAAATGCAGCACGGACAAGTGTTGCTCGATGGCGTAGATATGCGTCTATTGTCTTTAGCAAATTTACGCCAGCAATTTTCACTGGTTAGCCAGGATGTGATTTTGTTTAATGACACTATATTTAACAATATTGCCTATGGCGTTTTACGTAATGCCAGTGAGGCAGATGTGATCAATGCCGCAAAAGCCGCACATGCCTGGGACTTTATTCAGCAATTGCCCAATGGTCTGCAAAACGAGATCGGTGACAGGGGCGTGCGTTTGTCTGGTGGCCAGCGGCAGCGTATCGCCATCGCCCGTGCCATTTTAAAAAACGCGCCGATTTTACTGCTGGATGAAGCTACTTCAGCCCTGGATACCGAGTCCGAGCAGCATGTGCAGGCGGCGCTGGACAGCTTGATGCAAAACAGAACCAGCATTGTGATTGCCCATAGGCTCAGCACCATTGAAAATGCGGATCGTATTATGGTGATGGAGCAGGGCGAGATTGTTGAAACTGGCAGCCATGAAACGTTGATGCAGCTAAATGGGCATTATGCTAAGTTGTACCAAAAGCAGTTCAGTTAAGGATCTGTCCCAGAGCAGATGAAACAATAGCCCCAATGAAAACCTGGCTGCAACAACAATGGTATGGCAGGACCCGGTGGCATATTCTACTGATGCCGCTGTCCTGGGTATTTGCCGCATTGAGTCGTGTGCGTAAATACTTATATAAGTCTGGCTGGCGCAAAACTTATCGCTTAGATGTGCCTGTGGTCATCGTCGGCAATATCAACGTCGGAGGCAGCGGAAAAACCCCGGTTGTAATCTGGCTGGCGAAACAATTGCAGCTCGCCGGTTATAGCCCTGGCATCATCAGTCGCGGCTATGGCGGTAAAGCGCAGCCAGTGCAGTTAGTGCAGCCTGTGTTTGCCGATAGTTCTGCGCAGCAAGTCGGTGACGAACCTGTCTTGATTGCACAGCGCACAGCTTGTCCAGTTTACGTGAGTGCGGATCGCGTGGCTGCCGGCCAAGCTTTGCTTGCGGCCCATGCCGATTGTAATATCATTATTAGTGATGATGGATTGCAACACTACCGTTTACAGCGCGATGTCGAAATCGTGGTGTTTGATAGTGTTAAAGCTTTCGGTAATGGCGCCTTATTGCCGGCAGGGCCGCTACGTGAATCTGTTGCGCGCTTATATGAAGTGGATGCCGTCGTCAGTAATGGCAAGCTAAACGCGAGCGCTATCGCATTCAATATGAGTAGGTTAAGACCGATTACAATGCAACTGCAGTCGGCAGACTTTTATAATTTAGTTGATAGTCAGCATCGTTGCAGCGCTCAAGACTTTTCGGGTCTAAAGATATTAGCCATCGCCGGTATAGGCAACCCAGAGCGATTTTTTCAGCAGTTACGCCACATGGGGCTGGTGTTTCAAAGTCAGGCCTATGCCGATCATTATGCATTTCAAGCCGCCGATTTTGCCGCGGCGGCAGCTGATGTTATTGTAATGACCGAGAAAGACGCGGTTAAGTGCCAGGCCTTTGCACAAGGGAATTACTGGGTGTTACCGGTGACCGCAGTTATAGGTGATGCATTACTGCCAATTGTATTAAATAAGTTAGATCGATTAAAAGCACATTAGAGCAGGGGATGCAAAATGGATATAAAGTTATTACAAATCTTGGTTTGCCCAATTACTAAGGGGCCGCTCATCTACAATAAAGCAAGCAATGAGCTGATTTCTAAAGCGGCACGGCTCGCTTACCCAATTAAAGATGGTATACCGGTGATGCTCGAAGATGAAGCACGTAAATTAGCGGATGATGAAGAAGTTGCCTAGCTTGTCGACGTTGCCTGGATTGCCCGGATTGCCTGGATTGCCTAGATTACAGGCTGTTGCCGAGTCGCAAGCGGCAGCGCTTGATTTAGCTGAATTTTACGTGGTGATTCCAGCGCGCTATGCCAGCACCAGATTGCCCGGCAAGCCGTTAGTCGATATTGCCGGAAAACCGATGGTGATCTGGGTGGCTGAGCGCGCGCAGCAAAGCGGCGCCAGGCAAGTCATTATTGCTAGCGATGATGTGCGTATCGTAGAGGCGGCTAATAAATACGGCTATCAGGCGCTGATGACCCGCGTTGATCATGTTAGCGGTACGGATCGCATTGCTGAAGTCGCATTGCAACAAGATTGGCCGGATGAAGCGATAGTCGTTAATGTACAAGGCGACGAGCCGCTGATTGAGGCGGCGTTGATTATCGAGGTCGCAGCTAAATTAGCCAATAGTCGTGACGCCGTAATGGCAACCGCATGTCACGCCATACACAGCACAGCAGATTTCTTAAATCCAAATATCGTTAAAGTGGTGTTAGATGCACAAGGTCACGCGCTCTATTTCAGTAGAGCGCCTATTCCTTATCCGCGCGATGCGTTTGCCGCGGGTGAAGCCCTACCAGCAGAACTGCCAGCACTACGTCATATAGGTATCTATGCCTATAGGGCCAAGTTCCTAAAAGAATATGCCAGCATTCAACCCGCCGCCATTGAGCAATATGAAAGTTTAGAGCAGCTGCGGGTGTTGCATCACGGCTATAAAATCGCCGTGGCCATATCCGCTAACGCACCGGCAGCGGGCGTTGATACCGAAGCCGACCTGGCTTATGTACGTAGCTTGATGCGTTAAACTATCTTCAGTCTGTCATACGCACGCCATGTTTGCGTGTAATTTCTAATTAAAAGTGACAAATGTGCTTGCGGTAGATGGCAAGCTTTGCTATAGTCTCACCTCTCGACGGCAAGCATGTCGAGCCGGACGCGGGATGGAGCAGTCTGGCAGCTCGTCGGGCTCATAACCCGAAGGTCACAGGTTCAAATCCTGTTCCCGCAACCAAAGAATTACGCAACATACGGTTGATTATAAATGTTTAAAATTTATGATTGACGTGCTTCGAAAGCTCTGTATAATGCGCTCCTCGTTAACGCAAAGCGTTAACGACTGACTGAAAAATAAGCTGTTCAGTCACCGCTCTTTAACAATTTAACAACTGATAAGTGTGGGTGCTTGTGGTTGAGGTACGCTGGTATAGACGCAATTAACTTGTGGCTTGGTGAGGTTAAAC